>Ga0123355_10020841_pt1 | contig 10478 bp, 6 predicted proteins | sample TergutEmb28metaG_3_FD_89872 | JGI IMG/M metagenome (GOLD analysis project Ga0123355, IMG submission 89872) | Embiratermes neotenicus P1 segment gut microbial communities from Petit-Saut dam, French Guiana - Emb289 P1 | ecosystem: Host-associated > Arthropoda: Insects > Digestive system > Gut ... | reverse complement strand
GGCGATGGCGGTTTGGCGCGGCAATTATGCGCCAATTGAGGAGGTATTGACGCAGCTTGCCAAGAGGCAAGCAAGGAAATGCCAACGAAAAGTGGCGTATAATTGACCGCCAAAGCGACGTTGCCGCCTATGAACACAGCTTCTTAAACGCAAAAGACTTAGGCATTCAAATTATTATTTAATTTACTTTAGTTGCCCTATGCGCTGTTTTAAGGCATACTTAAGCAATTAAAAGTGTAGTTGTTGTATTAATCCACTTTGGAGGCCATCATGCCACAAAAAATTCTACTAATAGACGGTTTCAGCATCCTTAACAGAGCTTTCTACGCACTTCCGTTATTTACAAACATAGCAGGCGAGTATACTAACGCGGTTTATGGTTTTCTTAGCATCCTAATGCGCTTCCAAGACGAAGAAAAACCCGACTTTATCACGGTAGCTTTTGACCTACCCAAGCCAACCTTCCGGCATAAACGCTATGCCCAATATAAAGCCACCCGCAAATCCATGCCGGAGGAGCTTCGCGGCCAGGTACCCACGATAAAAAATTTGCTGGTTAAGATGGGCATAAACATAGCAGAGTGTCCCGGCTACGAAGCCGATGATGTAATAGGTACATTGGCCACAATGGCCGAATCCCAAGGCATTAACCCAGTAATTGTCTCTGGAGACCGGGATTTACTGCAGCTTGCAACCGATACGATACTTATCCGTTTACCCAAAACCAAAGCAGGCAAAACTGAAGTAGAAAACTACTTCGCAAACGATGTACTGGCCAAGTACGGCGTATCCCCTACCGCGTATATAGATGTAAAAGCCCTGATGGGTGATTCTTCCGACAATGTGCCGGGCGTACCAGGTATAGGCGAAGTAACAGCCACAAAAATCATATCAGCTTATGGGTCGCTAGAAAACGCGATAGCCAACGCCGCCGAAATCAAACCCAAAAAAGCTGCAGAAAACCTAGCGGAGTACACAGAGCAAGCCCGTCTAAGCCAGGAGCTTGTAACAATTAAAACAGACGTACCAATAGACTTGCATCTAACCCCACCGGATAATATCTGGAACGCAGACGTATATAATGAAGTAAAGCGCCTAGAAATGAAGTCCCTTTACAAGAATTTCTCAAAGGACGTAATAGCGGCCGCAAGCGAGCAAACCTCACCTTTTGACGATACAACGGATACAGAGCCTCCTAATAATGAGGCATTAAAAGGTTTATCGTTATCATCAAAACCGGATTCGACTACTATAATACAAACCACACCGCTGCCAACAAGCTACCCAATCATCCACACTAAGGACGATGCCGAGATGTTCTTTGCTTGCATATCAGATACGGCAGCGTTTTATACCTTGTGCGACAGCAAAAAATCTTTGGTCGGCATGGGTGTTGCCTTAGTCTCTGACTCAAGCCAGCCCCCACTCGCCCAATATCTATACACAGGCGCAGGACTGTCAGCCAATGAGCTAATTGAAGCCGCCCGCCCCTGGCTCGAAGCCGAAACGCCAAAATGGGCATTGGATATCAAAGCCGAAATAACCCACCTCCGTCCCTACAGCATCGTACCAACCAACATCTGCTTCGATGCCCAACTGGCCGCATATGTTATTAATACCCTAGAGCCACAAAAAAACGCCGCAGACATAGCCCTGGCATACCTGAATGTAGTCATCCCCAGTCTGGAAGACCTGCTGGACAACAAAGGCAAGCGCGGCAGCGCACGCAAAACCATATCCGACCTGACCCCGGAAGTGGCGGCATCATATGCCGCAGGCGTTGCAGACATAGTCTGCCGCTGCTACCAGCCAATGCATGACGCAATGGCCGAAGCAGGCCTTCTTGACCTATATAACAATATCGAGCTCCCCCTTGCCACAATACTGGCCGACATGGAAGACTTAGGCATACAAGTAAACCCCGCCATTTTAACCGAGCACGGCCAAATCCTAGACAAACGCATATCAGAACTGACCAGCGCCATCTATGAAAGCGCAGGCCAATCCTTCAATATCCAATCCCCTATACAGCTTGGGGAAATCCTCTTCGAAAAGCTGGGACTAAAGGGCGGAAAGAAAACCACCCGGGGCTACTCAACCGCCGCCGACGAATTGGAAAAACTGGCAAACAGCCACCCGATAATACCTCTTGTGATGGAATACCGCGCCTATGCCAAGCTAAAGTCCACATATGTAGACGGCTTGCTGCCTCTTATAAACCCGGAAACATCCCGTATACATTCTACCTTTCACCAAGCACTAACAGCAACGGGGCGCATATCCAGTGCCGAGCCAAACCTGCAAAATATCCCTGTACGTATGCCCCTTGGGCGCGAGCTACGCAAGGCATTTGTGCCGCGTAAGGGCTGTAGGTTTGTAGACGCGGACTACAGTCAAATAGAGCTCCGCGTACTGGCCCATATCTCCGGAGACGATACGCTTCTCACAGCCTTCCGCCAGGGGCAGGATATACACAGGCTAACGGCCTCCCAGGTACTTGATATCCCGCCAGAAGATATAACCACAGAGCAGCGCAACAACGCCAAGGCTGTAAACTTCGGTATAATTTACGGCATAAGCGCTTTCGGCCTAAGCGCGGATATTGGCGTACATGTTAAAGAGGCTGAGCGCTATATCGCTGGGTATTTCGAAAAATATCCCGGCGTTAAGACATACCTGGACGAAACAATAGCTAACGCAAAAAAGACGGGCTATGTATCTACACTTTACAACAGGCGGCGGGCTATGCCAGAGTTAAAATCCCCTAATTTCAACCAGCGAGCATTCGGCAATCGCGTAGCCATGAATATGCCAATCCAAGGCACTGCGGCGGATATTATAAAAATCGCGATGATAAATGTGCATAAGCGCCTGGCCAAAGAGGGGCTGGCGGCAAAACTAATCTTACAAGTACACGATGAGTTGCTGCTAGAAGTCCCGCATGATGAAATCACTCAGGTAAAAATCATTCTAAAAGAAGAAATGGAAAACGCCGCCAATCTAAAGCTACCCCTAGTAGCAGATGTAAGTGAAGGAGAAAGCTGGTACGAAACCAAATGAATATAATTGGGGTAACCGGAATATCCGGCAGCGGCAAAACTACGATAACCCATATGCTTGCCCAAATGGGCGGTTATACAGTTGATGCGGATCAACTTGTGCATCAGCTGATGCAAAAGGGCCAACCACTATATAACGACATTATTGCTGTTTACGGTACAGATATATTAGACAACAAAGGCGAAATATACCGCCCCGCCCTAGGCAAGCTGGTATTTAATGATAAGGAAAAGCTTGCCCAACTTGAAAGTATAATTCATCCACAAGTGATTGCCACAACAAACTCGCTTATAACCCAAGCAAAATCATCCGGCCAATACAAATTTGCTGTAATAGACGCCCCGTTGCTAATCGAAGCAGGTATGCATAAGGATTGCCATAGCTGTTGGCTGGTAACGGCAAGCCATGAAAAAAGGCTAGCGAGAATAATGGCAAGGGATAATATAAGCAAAGAAGCAGCAGAAAAAAGGCTGGCAAACCGCGCAAGTGACAGTGCCCTAATGCCCCATGCCAATATCATAATAGAAAACAACGATGACGACCTGACCGCCCTAAAAGAGCAGGTTATAAACGTTTTTAAACATGTTAATCTAGTTTAAATCTTGTATAAAGCTCACAACCCCTCCAAGGAGCAACTTGATGAAAAAATTCCTAATCTCAATACTCTTCTTACTTATCCTACTAACAGCAGCGCTGGCTATGGGTGTAAGCATGCGCTTTCCGATACGCTATATGAGCATCATAGAGGCCAATGCCGGTGAAATTGATCCCTCTGTTATCCTGGCTGTAATTATGGCAGAAAGCAGCTTCAGGCCTCATGTCCAGTCTCACGCCGGGGCCCAAGGCCTTATGCAGCTCATGCCCGCGACAGCCGAATGGGTGGCCCAGCTAATGGGCAAAGCTGACTTCGACCCGGAAACGATATGGGAGCCAGAAGTAAATATCGCAATGGGTAGCTTTTATCTTAACTGGTTAAAGCGTTATTACCAGGGCGACCTAAACCTAGCCATAACCGCGTACAATGCAGGCCTTGGCAGGGTAAACCGTTGGCTGGCCGACCCAGAAACGTCGTTGGACGGCAGGACATTGGATAATATCCCGTTTTCCGAGACACGCAATTACGTCGAAAGAGTGGAGTTTAACCGCCGCATATATGAAATCATATTACGAGCGTACAGGCGGTTTGGCTGGGGAGGTGGCTATGAATAGACAAATGAAGCTGGCAATAACGTCATTCCTATTACTTTTATTTCTAACATCATGTTCGGCACTAAGCGGCTACCAACCATACCAACCTCCTCCGGAGTACGAATACGACCAACAACCGGATCCACAGCCATTTGTACGTACCCAAACCCCGGTAGAGCATTTCCCGGATGACGGAGTGTTGCGCTTATCTATGCGCCATCCGCTAACCTTAAATCCGCTTTTAAACGAAGACACAACCGTAGCGCCAATACTCCGCCTACTATTCGAGCCGCTGGTTATCCTTGACGAAAACCTATGGCCCACCGGTCATCTGGCACATATGGAGCTGTCCTCGGACTTCACCCGCGCAACCCTCACCATCCGCGATGACGCAATTTGGAGCGACGGTATGCCGGTCACATCCGATGATTTAATATTCTCAGTTGAAGTGCTTAGGCTCGCACCAGATGCGGTCATTTATAAGCGCAACATCGAAAATATCGCAAGGGTAGACCGCATCGACGCAAGAACAGCGCTTATCACATTCGCACGGGCATCTATAACCGCGGGTTACGCTCTTAACTTCCCGATAATACCAGAGCATCATTTTCGCGGCCATGTTAACGCCCGAAGCGAGCGTAACATGCAGCCCCTTGGCAATGGGCCCTATATGCTGGAGTCCATAGCACCCATGCAGTCATTGACATTGGAAAGAAGCCCCTATACATTCCGCCGCCGCGCGCAAATAGACCAGGTACAAATATCGTTCATCCCCGATGCCGAGACCAAACTTCACGCCTTCGACCAAGGCGTAGTAGATGCCATACGCCTACCATTTGCAGAATGGGTAAAGCATCACAGTGTAAAACCCGTGCACCACAAAGAATTCCCGGCTATGTACTTCGAATTTATAGGTTTTAACTTCCGGCGGGAAATCTTCCGCGACGATAACATACGTCAGGCAGTGGCCCACTCCTTCAATGCCGACGAGGCCATGAACGCGGTCTATCTACACCAGGCTGTGCGTGCTGTCTCCCCCATTCACCCCTATAGCTGGATGCATGACAGCACAATATCCGGGCCAGAGTATAACCCTGCCCGCGCTACAAACCTGCTAAGGATAATAGACCTGCCATATCCGCTAGAAATCGTGGTAAATACAGAGCATATCGAAAGGATACACATAGCCCAACGCCTAGCCGCAAGCCTGGTAGCCGCGGGGCAGCCCGCCGTAGTTATTGCGCTACCCTTTGATGAGTACTACAACCGCCTGTCTGACGGGGATTTTGACCTTTTCCTGGGCGGTATGCAATTAGATTTTGTACCAGACTTTGCCTTCATGTTCCAAGGCGGGGCGTTGTTTGGCTACGACCCTGTAATGGAGGGGCTACTTGCAAGCCTTAATATAGCCTCAACAGAAAGCGCGTATTTGCAGGCAGTGTCTCAATTACAGCAAGGGTTTGTAGAAAGACTGCCTGTAATCAGCCTAGGGTTTAGACATTCTGCGGTATTAACCGGCACGCGGGTGCAGCAAAGGCGCGCGCCGGCTTCGGATAGTGCGTTTATTTATGTAAATGAGTGGGAGATTTACGGCAATAACTAGAATCGCTCGTCATCCCGCATCAAGCACGGGATGACGAAAGCGATATTTAGAAGCTATGCCATAGCGTCTTAGACTTCGCAACGAGACATTTTATGTTTCTACGCAACCACAACCGCGCCATCCGCCATACGCAACACGCTATCCGACTCAGCGGCTATTTCGAGGTTATGAGTTACAACAATAACACAATATGATTCCTGATGGGCGAGGTTTTTGAGCAACTTAACGATAGCTTCCCCATTAGCGGTATCCAAGTTACCGGTAGGCTCATCCGCAAGTATAACCCTAGCCCCTGTAGACAAAGACCGCGCTATAGCAACCCGCTGTTGCTCCCCGCCAGAAAGGTTGGCGGGGTAGCGCCTATGCTTAACCTCATCTATGCCCACTATTTTAAGCAGCTCACGCGCCCGGGCTTCCGCCTCTTTGCGTTTTACTCCTCTGGCCTCCAAGAGATAGCTTGTGTTTTCCAAGGCAGTAAGCAACGGAAACAAATGAAAAGACTGAAATACCATAGATATCTGCTCACGCCTGTAAGTGTTTATGTCTATCGCGGAGAGCTCTTTCCCATTGATATACACCTTGCCCTCTGTAGGCTTATCCAGCCCTGCCATGATAGATAAAAGAGTCGTCTTGCCCACGCCAGAAGGGCCTACAATGGAATAGAACTTCCCTTCTTCAAAATTTGCCGAAACATTTTTAAGCACGTTACCGTCTCCACTTTTATAACGGTAGCATATATTTTCTAATTTTAACATTTGCGTATCCTCCATTTTGCGCCATCAAAGTGCGCCTCAAACATTATGCATTTACTCTTTCACCTGAAGCAACGCAAGCGGCGGACGGTTTATTACCATAACCGCGCCTATGGTCGCGCCTAAAGTAACACTTCCCATATATAGGGCCATGGCCATTAGCAGCGCCATGTCAAAACTCACGCCCATCAATGCCAAAGCTATAAGCCCAGGCACAACACCACCCATACAAATAATTAGCTGCTCTAATAAAAGCATAGCCATAGTTCTTTTCTTGCTTGTGCCAACTACATGCAAAATGGCTGCGCTTTTAGCGTTTTGCAACATAAGAAGCATAGACAATCCACCTGCGATAATAACCGATGCGCCAAGGGCAATAGGGTATATTAGCGTAAGCAGTAGCAATGTTTGGCTGGCTATACCCACTAAGTTATTAATGGCTTCGTCCCAAATCTGGAAAAAGTAACGGCCCCCGATAGCGCTGTAAACAAATTCCGTTACATCGTCAAGATACCGGTTATATTCTGGGGCAATAGTAAAATTGAAGAGGTTATATCTTACAACTTCACCTAGCATATGCTCTAGGGCATCCAGGGGCATGAGAGTGGCTTCCTGTGCGGCTGTCGGCACAACAAACATGTTGTGCACTCCTATTACATGAGCATAGATATACTGCACAGCCGATGGCGCATACGTTGTATATCCGATGTAAACAACATCCCCCAGGCCTATGCCCCGCCGCTCTAGCAAGCTTTCCGGTACGATAACCGGGATAGGTTCGCCATAGGTAAACTCGAGCCGTGTGCCGTCATAACCCGGCAAAAATTCTATCTCCAACCCGCCAAAGCCTTCCAGATAATTATCGGCCATAAATAAATCAAAATTATTAAAGGCGAACAGGGTATCAAGGGTGTCTACACTGTGCATGATAGGCATAGTTATGTCATAGCCGATTGCATCATACCAGTTTTCTGGGAAGCCCTCTGGCTCAAGTGGTATAACAAAAGACCTGGCATGGCCCCCCGCCATAACAAAATTGCCGAAATAACCGCCTTCGATAACCCGTTCGGCTATATAACGGGGCATACCCGTTGTTACATGGGCCTGGTGAGTAACAAAAAAAGGACTCGTCTGAATTTCCCCGTTCACGACGGTATATTGTAGCAACTGCTCTACATTATCTTCGGTACGGACAATGGATTCGTTAAGCCAACCCATAACAAGCACAAAAAACAAAGCAACCGCAAGGGCAAGGGCCGATTTTAGCTTGGCCCGGCGTATTTGGCGCATTACCCATCTAAGTCTGCCAAATAACGCCGTCACCTTGGAAGTAGCAAAGTCCATCTTTGGAAGCGATATAGTAGACGATACCTCGGTCACAACTTCCAAAATGGTTACATTAGAAACTCTCTTTTTCTTTTTAGATTTGGGCCTGCTAAATACACCTTGCAGCTGGTTAAGCACTGGGAAGCTTGTTAAAAATAAAGCCCCCGCAAGCAGCATAGCCAACGCAATAGCAAGGACAATAAGCCCCATAAACACAAACCATGTCCAAGAAAACTCAACATTAGGGGTAAAGCCCTGTATAAACTCCCCAAGGGGTTCTAATGTATAAGTAGTTGTTTCTACAGCAATATTCCAGCCAATAAACCCGCCTGCCAAAATTGCCGGCACCCCAAAAACCAATAACGCGGCTATAAGTCTTAACAGCACTCTCTTTGGTGTAAATCCAAGACCTTGTTGTATAGCGATATCTTTACGCCGCTGGGAGAGGAATAAAAACACAACCAAGGCCAGCACCAGCAAAAGTACAACCCAAAATACTATCGCGTTAAATGTAACCATCAAAAGCATCGGGTCAACAACAGCCCAAAAATCCGCGGATCTGCTTTCAAATATTATCAACGATACCCCAAGCTCCCGTAAAAGGGGGCCATATTCCAGTTGAAAGGCCTGCTCTGCCCGTGAGTCGTATAGCACAAAGTTATACCATGCACTAGGGATATGATACGGATAGTTCCAGCCGGGGATAGCCTCCTGTGAGGGCTGGGCAATCGTGAGCCCCTCTGGCAGTACAGACTCCGGGATATACATAAAAGCCGACGAAACAGTACCGGGCACCCATGGCTCGGTGGCCATGAAGTCAAAAATAACACCTACTACTTCAAGTTCAAGGGTATAATACGCCGTCTCTCCCGGCACTCCCCTTACTATAAACTCCCTATGAGCCGGGGTAAGCCCTACAATTTCCTGTGAAAGAGGAACTTTTACTTCTATTATATCTCCCAGCCCGACCCCGCGAATCCACCCAAACTGCGAGCTTATAACTGTCACAGGGTTGGCTGTTTCATAGTCGTGGTAAGTTAATAACCGTCCCCTATTTAGCATATACAGGTACTGTCCTACAGGGTTGCCTATGGCAAGGCGGAAGGGCGCACCCCGCTGCATCGATGGCATTGAAGACATATCCCGTGTTGTTTGTAAGTACACAGTCCTTGTATGACGCTCCAGATACTCAAAATATGGTTTTACTTGTGGTGGGATAATATCCGATATTTCTTCGGGGATTTCGAAGCCTGTAGTCCACACCCAAAAATCTTCGGACGAATACCATGGCAGCTCTGCCGGGGTATGAGGCTGGAAAACCGCTGTGTTGCCTTCTAGGGTTTGATACCGTATATCCACCATATATCCCATTAAACTTTGCAATTCGGCTTCGTCATATACTCGATAAAAAACTCCGCTTAAATCGGGCGAACTCAATGTCTTGATTAATGGACCGCCTTCGTATAGCGGGCGCAAATTTAACAAAGTTGGGGAGCCAACTGAAGGCATCGCCGCAAAACCGTCAATAATACGCATATAGTGGGAGCCCCTAAACAGATGTATAGCCCTACGCACAGCAAGCTGATTTAATATAGACATATCCTCGCCGTGCTCAAAAAAATGTTGTACAAATACCATTCTTCTTGGGGCGACATATTCATTAAACCCTGCATACACCTCTTCTACCAATAAGCTAATCCACACAAAATACCCGTCCAGCTCTTCTACTAGCCAGAAATCATTTACCGTAGCGGCAAATACCGCCTCGGTAATACGGGGACGGCTTTCATATGGGATCCATGGCATCATACCGGTTATATCTGGGCTATACATATTTGTAAGTACACCCTCTACCCCCATACGCCTGTCTATAAACTCCACATCACGGCTCTGGGCTATAAGTTCCGCCGCCTGTGAAACATCCCCCCAATAATACTCGTGATGCAATAAGCCAATGGGGCGGTGCAGTCTGCCAAGCTCATTTACCTGCTCGCGTACAGTCAAAAATTCGGCCGTGCGCAAGAAAAAGGCAAAAGTCGCAAGGCCTATCAGAAACACCAATAAGGCTGTGCGCAATGGCTGACGCAACATTGACTTAAGTAGTACATTTTTCCTCATGCTTATGCCTCCTTGCCAGTTGCTATTTTGTTCATAAAAATGATATTTAAAAACCTTTTTGTCCAGCTAATTTTTTTTTAAACAATAGGATAGCATAACAACATGCTTGAAGCAAGATATGATCGTGTAAATTGTATTAAAAAGGACGCTATCCCATCGCCTTCGGGGATAACGTCCATGTGCACACATATGCCAAAACTAATTTCACATGCTTAAAGTCATACCTACCGCCCACGAAGCTGCTGGCGGTTCTCGTAAATAATATCAATTATACCTTCATAGTACTCCATTATCCGCCTATGCTGTTGCTCCATATTTTCCATGGTTGTGCGGATTTGATTCTCGGCTTTTTCTAATATCTCGTCGGCGTAGTCCATCGCGTTTAACCTTACTTCCCTGGCGCTGCGCTTTGTTTCTTCCATTAAGTCCGT
>Ga0123355_10020840_pt1 | contig 10479 bp, 8 predicted proteins | sample TergutEmb28metaG_3_FD_89872 | JGI IMG/M metagenome (GOLD analysis project Ga0123355, IMG submission 89872) | Embiratermes neotenicus P1 segment gut microbial communities from Petit-Saut dam, French Guiana - Emb289 P1 | ecosystem: Host-associated > Arthropoda: Insects > Digestive system > Gut ... | reverse complement strand
TATAATATTACTTTATTACTGACATATTTTGTCTCCAGTTAATTGGGATCTAGTGATGACCTTATACACTATACAGAGTATGTAACACACAAAGCCTGATCAAAGAGTACCTGCACCAACACTGTGTCAAACTAACAGTACTCAACTTACCTTTTCTGTTTTAGGCATCTCTAGAAGTTACTTTAAGGGAGAGAGGAAAAAAGCACATGGGACCATGTCTGGGGAGTATGGGGGTTGACACACCTGTGGAATGTTTTTTCTGGCTACAACTGCTGCACAACTTAAGTCAAGCGTGAAGTGCACTGTCACCTTGAATCTTCCATGCACCAGACTACCATTTTCTTGGTTGTTTACAGTTGATTGAATCACCTTAGCACTCGTAATGAAAATGGCGGTGCATAGTTTGGCTTTGTGCAGCACTGTCATAGTGCACGGAACTTTCATAATCAAAAAATGCGGGAAGCATCACCTTTGTCCTAGATTGAATTTGGCATGCTGTCTTGGGTTGTGGTGGTGGTGATATTTTCCAATGTGATGATTGCTGCTTATTTTTGGGGTCATAACTGTACACCCACATTTCAAAACAAGTTACAGATAAATGGTGCTCATTCTGCCCTGTTGTCCACAGCCAAGAGAAGAACAACAATGACAAATGTTTTATGCACAAATCATAAGTTAAAATTGCCCAGCATGGGGCAAAAGAAATTTGTCGTCTCACATCTGCTTTGCTGATGGTTAGTCTTTGATCTGCTCTCACTAAACACTGCAATTTACTACTTCTACTCGATGAAGGATGTACTGATTGCTTCCCACTTTCCCTGGACGTATAGCCATCTTTGAAACGGTAGAAGTGCTCAAAAACTGCTTATAGCTTAACAGCCTCCTCTCAAACAGCTGTTTTATTCATTCTGTTAAGCACTGGCTCCTGTTTCCTCACATTCTGTTGAAAATTTGACACACACGCACTGTTCTCTTCTCTCAGACACCATAAGTATGATGCACTATGCACACGTTACTGATTATTTGTGAGGACTGCATCAGACTGAGTGGCTGCAGTGAGGTGTCACTGGCTGAGGACAAGCAGGTACATGTCCAGACATGCTCAGAAAGTCCCATCAGAGTAAGAAACCTCTGTGTAGATACTTTTACATCAGACCTTGTAATACCTATCATTCTGCTCTACTGCTGCAGAATAAAATGAAGACACCAGTACCTAAAAATTCTATCTTCGCTGACATATATTAATATGAAATTAAAAGAGTTGTGATAATGGTCAACTCAGTTATCACTGGGTTTGCCACCTTGACCAATATTACATTTTGAAACACGTACCTAATTCTGTAGTCACACAACAAGGGCAACAGTACATCTAATATTGAAAACATCACATTGTGTCACAGTTTTGTAATTATGGGATGGAGGAGATTCTAGGACATAACAAGACTTCTAACCTGTATCATCTTCACTGTCATGATGAGGTTCACATGGTCCCTCTTGGGAAATGAGACTGTTGGGTTGTAAATGTGAAGGACTGGAAGAAGCGTTCAACTGGTTTCGACGGTCACTTTCAAGCAGCACGTGAAGCTGTTCCCGAGATCTCTGCAGCTCACGGCGTAACTGTTCACGTTCTTCATCACGATCCTTTACTATTTTCTGCAACAGGCAGAAGGAGGTATAAGAGCTAACACTTCCATTTACTTTGCCAACTATCTGAATTTTTCCTAATGTCACAAATGGCCGAAAGCAAGCAGGAATGAATATTTAACACTGTACAGGCTGACCACACATACAAGCAGAATTAAAACGCAAAGTTTCACTGCCTTTCTTCTTTCATATGTAAAATCTTAGGCCATGTCCAGACCTGAGTATTCTGATGCAGTACTAGCAGTGTAATGTAACGGGTAATCAAAAGTGTGGACAGAGTTGCTGTAACATTTGCTCTGTTTGGCTCACTGCACAGGCAGATCCACCCTACTGTCAGCTTGCCAGCATGCTACATTAAACCACTAGAGCAAGTCTGAACCTGTCCTTGTTGTGATCTTCATGCCCCACTCATATTTGTATGACAACTACCCATGAGGAGCAGGATACAATTGGTGACTCATAGTGAGCAGGCTGCTTGCCAGAACGTGTGCTGTCTTTTCTGAACCTAAACTTTGAAGCGTGTGGAACTCTGCCGCATTATATATTACACAGTTAAGTTGTGGCAAAATGCTGAAGTCTGGATGCAGCCTTATGCTGGTTTGTTTATAATGTACCTTGTTTTTATCCAGCAGCTTCTGTAAGACTTCAGTTAAGTACCATGTCTACTAATTTGTGGTCACTAAGTATGTACGATTAGCAAATGGAACAATATCCATTGCAGTCAACATTAGACACTTGCCACAATGCAACTTCATACAGATACTTAATAATATATGTAATCATATGTAATTATCAGAGTTTATGTACTGCTGGTCTCCAGGGAAAAGGTGCCAACTACAGTCTAGATAGTTTTGAGAAAATAAATTGTCATTTATGGAAAATTATATTTCTTTACATTTCAATGACAACAAAGCCCAAACACTACTTTGTGGTACAGAAAGTCACATCACACTTTTTAACAGTTCAACAGATTACTGCACTATTAAAAACACAGTCTCATGTGTTACTGAATTCCGTTTTGCTAAATTCCTGTTCGAATATTCCCATGCCATGAGCAATACTGTACATCCATATCAACATCATTCACATGCACAAACAATAAGTAAAACTGGGCAAAGGGTACTCTGGACTAGGCATTAATCTGGACTACAAAAATGTTAAGATACTATTAGTAACACGCTATAAAAATCATCATACTTTCCATGATATACGAGTCTACTTCAATACACATTCTGCTTATACGCTAGCAGGCTCTGTCTGAACTATCACAAAGGTTATGTCATAATTTGAGCAGGAAAACTTAATAGAGAAAGTCCCGTGTTTAATGACGATATTAATAATGAATTTAATTATCTGAGTTACATCATTATCACAAGTACTTAAAGACTATTACTGTATGGTGTATCAGTAACTGAAAAATCACTATTATGTTTAATAAATGCCAGCAATGGTTTATCACTTTACACTGAAATTTATTCATTCATAGCTTAGAGTAACAAGCTTTCTGATTAACCACCCTACCATTAGGTGCTGTTTGTGTCAGTGAAGTGGGACAGCACAAAGTTACAGGAAAAGTTCCAACGTGGGAATCCAGAAAGTTACAGAAGCTCCAAAGCAAACATGCAGTAAAATGAACATGTCCAATTCCTTATACTCAGTGGAAAATCAACAAAACAGGAAGGATCACAAAACTTTACAAGCATTAGTGCGCATTTCCACATACACTTACAATCTTACGAGCAAGTATAACTGACAGTTCCCACTGACTTACCAGCAGTTGTGTGAGTTGTGCACTAAGAGCATTTGAAATGCTCTGCAGCTTGTGGGCAGGAACACTTGGTAATCGGTCTATTCTCCTTCCCAGATGAGGAGAACTACCTGGAAATACCTCAGAGGTTGCACTGACTGCTTCTTCCTCAGTCACATTCAGTGAGTCATTCAAAATTGATGCTAGCTGGTTTGCTGCAAAGAAAATTAACTGAAGATGTATTATGTTGTCTTCTTCACACTGACAGATCCCAATAGGGAATTAAATCCATTTTTGGTAGCCAACCATGTTGGCTGCCAAAACATAAACTTGATATCCCCCCGATATGAACCACAGTAAAAATGTACAAAACTACACCCTCATCTTATGAGGCAGTTCTACACTGCTACAAACAGAATTTTATAATCTGCAGACATTCTAAGCATACATTTTAATGTACGAAGGCGGACCCAAAAAAGACCAGACTGGCTTCAGGGAGCTCTTCCTAAACGTAGTTGAGTGTTACCCCACTAGGTGAGTGTAGTTGCACCCTTCACGAGTCAGTAGCCGAGCAGACGTCGCCATAGAAGGTTGTATGGGCTTGTGTTGTCAATTCTCCCAAGTGCTGTCAAGCTCCTCTTGCAAAATCGTAATGTCTCACTGTACCGAACAGTGAATCTGCTGGAGATTTTGTTTCCTTCTCGGAAAAACTGCCACAGAAGCACATGAAATGCTTCAAAAGGCCTTTAAGGAGGAAGCACTGAGCCGTACACAAGTTTTCGGGTGGTTTGCGCCGTTCAAAAGAGGAGAAATGAGCGTTGAAGATCATCCTCATTCTGGGCGCCTGTCAGTAAGTCATACCGATGAGAATGTCCGAAAAATTCCAGAAAAAATCAATGAGGATTGTCGGTACAATTCATGAGATCTCAGAAGCTACAGGTGTGAGCTGGAGTTCTTGTCAGCAGATTTTGACCGTGGATTTGAACATGAGACACGGTGCCGCAAAGTTTGCTCCCTGCCTGCTCACACAGGATCAAAAAACACTCGTTTGACTTTGTGCCAGGAGATGAAAAATCAGATTGAAGTGACCCAAACTTTCTTTCTAAGGTCATCACGGGCGACAAAAGTTGGTGCTATGGGTACAACCCTGAGACCAAACAAGCTTCGAGCCAATGGAAGATGCCCACTTCACTGAGACCAAAAAAAGCAAGACAAGTGAGGTCAAATGTGAAAACGATGTTCATTGTTTTTTTCGATGTTCGAGGAATCGTGCACTTGGAATTCGTTCCTCCTGGACAGACTGTCAATCAGGAATTATACTTGGGGGTTTTGGGGAGACTGAGAGAGAATGTGGGAAGAAAACACCCAGAATTGTGGAGATCGGGTGATTGGTTTCTCCATCATGACAATGCTCCAGCTCACATAGCTTTGTCTGTGACCTGGTATTTGGCCTTTCTGGGATGAACCGTCATTCCCCACCCACCCTACTCACCTTTTTATTCCCGACAATGAAAAAAACATTGAAAGGAAAGAGATTTGCCACTGTGGAGGAGGTGAAAACAGCTTCGCAGGAGGCACTCAACAACATCAAGCTTCAGCAGTTCCAGAGATGCTTCACATAGTGGGAAAAAAGATTGGACAAGTGTACTGCCTCCAATGGAGAGTATTTTGATGGGGATTAAGTGTTTTTTGTTCAAAATGTAAATAAATCTTCCTTTTTAAAGAAAATCCAGTTTTTTTGGCCCCCTCCCCCCCATATTTAATAACCCAACTATGTTGTTATATATGCTTGATGATGTTCAGTAACATGTCTGAGTTATGACAAAATTGTGTGTAAAAAATGTAATTTTAACACTAGTGCATTTGTTGGTTTTATTGTGTGAATTGTTTGTTACTGCACTGACATGAAGAGTACCGAATCTTCTGATTCAACAGCAACATCACATGCGTTAAAGGAAACGCTTTAATGAGCACAACTGCACACTGTATTATCTGAAATCCTCCTGTGTATTTTGGTGATCTAATAATTGCAAATTTTAAGTGGGATTGTATACTGTATGAAACAACCTACTGTTATGCATGGGAATAAACAAGACAGAGAGTTCGATACATCAGCTTTTAGACGTACCTTGGCTGACAGCTGCCAACACCAGTTCCGTTGCTTCTTTGTCCACTGAGGGCTCTCCTGCAAGCTCTGCAATATTCTCAAACTCATCCTTTGGAACATGTAGAATATCAGCAACCAGCTGCTGCTTCTCGGTGAGGGCCTGTCGGACTGCTTCATCCTTTCGGCGGAGTTGTTCTAAAAACACAATTAGTTTCTTATACAATGCCGTCACGGGCACAAAAAAAAAAAAACCATGACCAAAGCCACTGAAAGAATATACTCTTTTCCTTTCTACATGGATGTAGGCCAGTACCACGAACTGTTCTAATGACAAGACTGTGCTAAATATTAACAATGTATATTAATGTGTAATGAAATAAACTTAAAATATTATGAATGGAATAGGGATATTATAATTTTAGTCTCTTCCATTCTTATGAGGAGACAGAATAATGTCCTACTTTCCAACAAAGTCACCCTGAAGGTTTAGGCATTTGTCACAATGTTTTACACGTGAATGTACAACTCTGACATAGCATTCTGGCTACTGGGAAAGGAACTTCTGTGAGACAATCTCTTGCACTTGCATCACTTTGGCATCTGTGACCACCTGGATGCTTATTCGGAGGGCCAAAACAAGGAAGGGTGCCACACAAAACTGAGGTATACTCTGTCAGAATTTACAGCCGATCGCTTTGGAACAGCCTACTGAAGAAGCTCATTCAAAAGCATATCACCCTATTTTGTAAGAAGGTGACAACCCAAGAAACTTAAATTTTACAGAACCAGCAATGAAACAGACTTTCACGAAACATTCCCCTGCATAGAAAATTAATTATTTGGGCAGCTAAAATGATGATAATCTTTTTACCAAATAGGGGCGATATGTGTGGGCCTGTGTTTGTATTCAGTTAATTTCAGCCAACTGCGAGTTACTTTACAGAGGTATGCAGACTGAAAGAAATGACAATTACATTTTGTAGAAGGTTACAGTGAAGGGTTCTGTTCCTCTGAAAGAGTACATGACAGATCCTGTTTTAATTTCAATTTGGAATATTCCGTGTGTCATATTCAAGGTCAGTCCAGTAGTTCTTTTGGGCACTTTACTTTGTAACTGCACACCCACACTAATAACCACTAACATCCAACTTCTGTCAGGCATCAGTAGGTAAATGTCCTAAGATATACTGATACAAGTCCGCTAGTGGTCACAGGTGGATAGCAAGGCCCCAACTAAGAACTCATCATAGAACTGTGTTCTCCACATTAATCAAGTGCGCAAACATCAAGATCCAACTATGTCATGGTGTAAGTCATTTATTCATGCAACTACCAACTGAGTGCTTGCAGTATCTCAAACAGAACTGAAATGGCAGCAAACACAGCGCAAAGCCAAGTACGGTTACAGGGAAGAGTACCTGACGTCAGGTCAAGCCCGCTACCCATTATCCCTTCTTACCAATTCTGATTCTCTGTTGAAAGCTGAGGGACCCTACCACCAAAAGTTTATGGTGCTAAACTGCTAGTTTGTGCCTTTCTGGTGGAATGAGACTTAGGTCAGAATCACATAATTACACAATAATAAACGTACATTCTCAGCTTCTGTACAACTGGCTGGCGTAAAATATAAGAGTTCAAGAACAATGTGAAGTATCTTTAGTTGATATTATACATAACTGTTGAGGAGACAAAAATGATACTGATATGTTCCAAAATTCACAAACTTGGATTACATTTTTTCATGAAGTCAAATCAGCAGCTCAGTGAAAATTTCACACCAACATTTTTCCTGTTTTAATCAATAAATGCCTCAAATTCTATAAAAATTGTAAAATGCTCAAATTCAATTTATTGTACATTGCATTACTGCTTTTCTTTCAAATGAAAATACTACACTAGCCACTTTACTAGCCTTCTCTCTCGCTCTCTCTCTCTCTCTTTCTCTGAAGACACTCGATGTCACTTAACATGCCTGTACTAACTGTCAGGTAAGCAACTTTCAAACACCAATTCAAATTATTGTCTTAAGGGTTACATGTTACATGTTAAATTACAGTTCTGTAAACTGTAATGTATTTTCAGACATATATTATGAAATGAAATGCCGCACAGATAGCACTAATTTAAATTCATAAGTTTTTCTCACGAATGTGATTTTGGCTCCTATTGCAACATCTTTACGGGATTTATTAGCCAACTTTACGTTAGAATATTGTCCTGCATTCAGGCTATTGCTATTCAAATGCATACTTGGTTTTATCTGCTGTTAATGGAAGACCAGTCTTCTAGGCAAAAACCTGAGGGATTACAGTGCTAACAACATGGCAGCAATGAGCACGGTTCGGAGCCTCATAAATCCAGTGTACAACACTCTGGTATGAGAAAGTACACAACTCCTGTCATACACTGTTCTTATAAGCAAAATACTACAAAAGATTTATTATCCAGACCAACAAATGCACAAATATATATATATATATATATAATATTTTATATATCGTAAACACTGCTACATGTTTCTACACATCTGCATCATCTTCAGGGAGTCTTAAATTTGTGCTTTGCTGAAGTCACAAAACTATTAAAATTATTAAAATTATAACTCAATAAAATTAGTAGATTAAAATGTTCATGTGATCGTTGTTGAACGATAAATGTAAAACACGTTATATAACACGTTTTACAGATTGTATTTTATCATCAACAATGATCAGGTGAACATTTTAATCTACTAATTTTACTGAGTTGTAATTTTAATAATTTTGTAACTCTAGCAAAATACAGGGATAAGACTTCCTGAAGATGACAGAGATACACTGAAACATGTAGTAGTGCTTACGATATACAAAATATTATTAATATATATGTTGTGCGTTTGTTGGTCTGTATAATAAACTGTACAGGATGCACGGTACATACATTAAAATACTACAAGAGATGTCAAAGAATATACAGAGCAGAGACATAAAATTCAGCATGTGATCATAAACTTACATTACATTGGTTAAGTTGGCAGCAGTAAGATTCTCACAGAGGATATGAGAACAGTTCAGAACAAGTATTCCAAGTGACTGCTTTCCTACTAATGTTCCTCTCCAGTCACCACATACTTATTACTGTATATATATACTATATATCCTTACAGTCCAGAAGTTGAGGAAAATGGTCCCAAGGCCGAAATTTTCACCATCAATAACTTCGAGCATGCTCACCAACTCTGTGCCCTCATCTTGCATTATCTGGCTTTACTGAGCCCATCGAGCTATTATAATGGTTTCAAAAGATACAAAAATTCATAAACAGGGTACTGCTGTCAAAAGCAAACATGTAACTTTAAGAATGCCTCAGAAACTTAAAATAATTAGGAGATGTGAAAGTGGCAAAAGGCAAAGGGAGGTAATGGCTTCCTACAACATGGGATCATCAACTATCTATGATGTAAAGAGAGACAGGACCAATTGCAATCATTAACGGCATCAAGTGAAAGTATGAAGGACCTTTTCAAGAGTCTAATTTAGTGCAACTGGACAAGGCGTTGTATAAAGTGGAATACAGAAATGTGTTCTAAAGGATAACTGAGCAAGCTAAGTTTTTATGATGAAATGAAAATAACTGACGTGTGCACATTCTGTGGTGGCTGGCTGTAAAGTAACCAAAATATATATATACTTGTAACAACTTAAAGTAGGTAATGTCTGATAATCCAGAATATTTGATAATCCAGCACCCGTCTGGTCCCAAGGGTGCCAGATTAAAGGAATTTACTGTACATATGGATTGCATGTGGCACAGGACAACTATGGAAAAATGTGAAAAAACAGTGGATTAAATCTGGGCTAGGAACCAATGCCAGTAAAAATGCCTGCATATAAGGCCCCCCTTTGCAAAATCCATCAAATCAAATCAAATCAGATGCACAGGAAGGCCTAAAACCATCAACATTACTCAATGAACCTGAAACATGTAACATGGAAACCAGAAACGTGTAGAAAGTCCGGGGCACAGCAGATGTGCATGCTGAAGCATAACAGGCAAATGACAGACCGCTCTTGCTATAAGTTATGAACAAGTTTTATGAGTACAAGTCACTGCAATACCATCAGTACCACATGCATCATATCTTGCCACTAGATCTCACGAATCGCAATCCTGCCCTTAACATAAGCTACGCTCTTTCCAAACCTTAACTGCGCCTGGAGGAAAAACTCCACCTGTCAGTTATGCTTACCCTTCCTCAGTTGCAGAGATTTATGACCATGCACATGTATAAAGCAAACAGGCAGGACAAAAAAAGGGCGGTTTCTTAACAGACATGAATGCCAGACATTTTGTTCACACAATAAAATAGTAAGATTGCAGTCATCAAGATTAACGCCTTCTTGGAAGTAATGTGATGTAGTCAGGGTGCCCTCACAGAAGAAACAGGCTCCTCTGTAATGTTTGCATTTATAATGTTATAATGCATTACATCCTGGAAGACAGTTATCATCACAGCCATAACCACGCCAAGCTCAAATCAAGTAAGATTACAGTCTGCTGGTATGTAATGTCACTTTCTGTGGTGGAATGGTAAAAATGTTGTAGACACACGCTGCATCTAACAATGGTTCTTGCTGCTCAGCAACAGCTGGCAGCATCTACTGTGATAACTGAAGGGTAGGGATAGCTAACACCTTGACAGTCCAAATCTCTTGCGCATGTGCCTGTCGGCATATTATGAGTTAATCAGACTGGTTACATATGACATGAGTAAATTTTTTTATGTATGTCATCCCACTGTGTTGATTGCAATAACAAAAGAATTAATAACCATCAAGCACAACCAGCATATATTATCATTCATTTAGTAGTCTGTCTTACAACAGGTCCAAAGCATCTTCCAAATCGAGCTCTCCACATAGTGCGATCTAGAGCTTCCTCCTTCAAATGTGAGTATCCTTTCCTTTCCTTAAGGTCATCCAGTAGCTTCCTACATTTTCTT
>Ga0123355_10020839_pt1 | contig 10479 bp, 6 predicted proteins | sample TergutEmb28metaG_3_FD_89872 | JGI IMG/M metagenome (GOLD analysis project Ga0123355, IMG submission 89872) | Embiratermes neotenicus P1 segment gut microbial communities from Petit-Saut dam, French Guiana - Emb289 P1 | ecosystem: Host-associated > Arthropoda: Insects > Digestive system > Gut ... | reverse complement strand
CTTCCCTGGGGCCCCTGGCCGGGGGGGGGGGGGGGGGACTTGATGTCAGCTCGCATCTCGATGTTGTTGAAATCGCGCGCGTCCTTGACATGCTTCCGAGCTTGTTTCCTTCCTGGTCGGTCGAAGGACTTATCAGCACCCCGGTATTGTGATTGACTGCCCATATACCTCCACTGTCGTTTATGTGTGACAGCGGGATATCCCTCTTGAAGATATCGTTTGCAAATAACCAAATGAATTAGGATTCTGGTTTAAAGATTGAATCTTGTTCAACTAAGTACATTTCCTGTTCTATGGAGCCTGGCTGTTTATTATCGTATTCCCACAAACTGGCTGTTTTACATAATTCTGGGCCACCCACCATTTGTTAATAAACATAATTTTAATATATTGATTATAGATAATATTTATTATTAGTAGTATCAGGTTGCTATCCTAAAATTTAAAGATCAAGATATATAGAACTATAATTTTGCCTGTTGTTTTGTATGGGTGTGAAACTTGGTCGCTGACATTGCGGGAGGGAGGAAGCTGAGGGTGTTTGAAAACATTGTGTTGAGGAGAATATTTGGGTCTAGGAGGGTCGAGGTATCGGAGGAATGGAGGAGACTGCATAACGAGGAGCTAAATGATTTGTACTCCTCACCCAATATTGTGCGGGTGATAAAATCGAGAAGAAAGAGATGGGCTGGACATGTGGCGCGTATGGGTGAGGAGAGGGGGGTGTATAAGGTCTTGGTGGGAAAATCGGAGGGAATGAGACCACTGGGGAGACCTAGGCGTAGATGGGTGGATAATATTAGGATGGATCTCCATGAGGTGGGATGTGTGTATATGGACTGGATTGGGTTGGTCCAGGATAGAGACAGGTGGCGGACGCTTGTGAGTGCGGTAATGAACCTTCGGGTTCCGTGAAATACGAGGAATTTCTTGACTAGCCGTAAACCAGTTATCTTCTCAAGAAGGACTGTGCACCATGGAGTAAGTAAGTAAGTCAGTAAATAGTATCATCATCATTAGGGACCGCGGTAGTTACAAATCGGAAGGTTGCTGGTTCGATTCCAGATTGTGTCATTGGAATTTTTCATTGACATCCTTCCGATCGCACTATGACCCTGGGGTCGACTCAGCCTCTAACAGAAATGAGTACCAGGAGTATTTCCTGGAGGTAAAAGTGGCCAGTGCGTAAGGCTAACAACCTTACCACCATCCTGGGCCATTGTCACATAATCTGGGAACCTTAACTTCCTGGAACCCTCTGGGCACCTCGGGCCTCTAATGAGACTGATTTTTTTTTTATTTATTATCATCATTAGCAGCGGCAGCATCTGCGCTGCTTTGCGACAAATGTATCTCTCTGTGCAGTTAACTGACGTGGGTCAGTGCGGTGTGGAAAGGTGCAAGGAGGGTCCGACAGTGATGGAGATTGCCGTACCTGAAATTACTCTGATTAGTATCTAGAAGTATCTGCGTTCAAGACCACATAAAACATAAGCCTTCTCCAATACACTCTTCATCTATCAGCAGTTACCTTGATTACAGCGGTTCGAAATCTACAGATTGCCCCGAGAAAAAATAATCCCTTAATTGATAAATTGTCGTCTGGGTATTTCCCCGGCGTCTGAGTATTAAAGACCGACGTTTCGGAACACTGTATCGGTTCCATCTTCAACAGGTGCTCACTCACATTGCAGCACCTGTTGAAGATGGAACCGATACAGTGTTCCGAAACGTCGGTCTTTAATACTCAGACGCCGGGGAAATACCCAGAAGACAATTTATCATTACTACTACAGGGCGAAAGTTTAAAATCTAGAATCCCTTAATTACTTTCCATCAAGTACTACAATATGACCGATGTGTGCATACACTCTAATTTACCCTTCAGTGTAGAATGGCTAATTGAAGAATGAGATCTCTTTAAAATACAAATAACTTATAGTCCAGCAGTTCTTCTTAGTGTGTGTGGATAATAGGTATTATCCGACGAACACAAAAGCTTTATTTTTATATAAAAAATTCCTAGTTATAATCGACGGTTTTTAGGCGCGTTCGCAAAAAAGCGGAAAGCGACTGTTAGTTTCGTCGTGTCCGTCCGTATGCCGGCATGGAACAGCTGGGCTCCAACTGGACGGATTTTCATGAAATTTGATATGTGAGTATTTTTCGAAAATCTGTAAAAAAAATTCAAGTTTCTTTAAAATCGGACAAGAATAAAGAGAACTTTACCTGAAGACCGACATACATTTTCGATCATATATTGTCACTTCTTCTTAGAATGAAAAATATTTCAGACAAAAATTGTAGGGAAACTCGAAACACATTTGATATTCAGTAACGTTTTTATGTAATTCGTGCCGTTTGTGAGATAATGTGGAAAAATGTAGAGCGGGGCAGGCCACAGATGGGCAATATGGCCCATGCGCATTGCATGCTGGATACCTAAGGCTACAAATACACGCACAGGTTGTGTAATACTCATTGGTTTTCCACTACAACAATGGTTGCACGAACGCGCCTCAATATTACGTGATACGTACACTGCCTGTCTTTTCCATATTATTATCTAGAAGTAGAATTGTTTCCGGCTACAAAACTCGAAGTTTTAAAACTCTTTAGTAGCATAATCTTTGTGTGTTCTGTACGTAATCCACAAATAGGCCACGTCCTGTGAACAAAATGGAGAATTTTGAAGCATTAGGGGAATGATAATCTTGTCTCCACTACGCCTTAAGTGGTTAATTGTGTCGTTAGTAGACCTGTGTTAGGCTAATTTCATTCATTTAGTAGTCTGTCTTACGACAGATCCAAAGCCACTTCCAAAACGAGCTCTCCACATAGTGCGATCTAGAGCTTCCTCCTTCAAATGAGAGTATCCTCTCCTTTCCTTAAGGTCATCCAGTAGCTTCCTACGTCTTCTTCCTGGTCTTTCTGTCACTTCTATCCCTTCTTTTATCTTTCCTTCAATAACCCGTTGTAGGAGGCAGTTTCTACGCATAACGTGACCAATCCAGTTAGCCTTCCGTTTACTTATTTCATGTAGGATATTCCTCTGCTCCTCGACTCTAAGTAATACATCTTCATTTCTCACATGATCGGTCCAACTAAGCTTCTCCATCCTTCTCCAGCACCATATTTCAAAACCTTCCAGGTGTTTCTGATCTACTGCCCGAATCGTCCAAGTTTCAGCACCGTATAAATCTATGCTCCCAAATGTAGCATTTTACTAGTTTCTTCCTCAATTTTAAGTCCAAAGTGCTAGTAAGAAGAACCAGCTTCTTTGTTGAATGCAGCTTCTGCCGTAGAAATCCTAGATTTAATTTCGGAAATAAATCTTCCATCATTTGTTAACATGCTACCCAAATATTTAAAATATTCCATATTCTCTAGTTGTTTTTGGTCTATCATAAGTTTTACTGTGAATGGTTGTCTTGATATTCTCATTTCTTCTGTTTTTTCCACATTCATTTCCATTCCATAGCTTCTTCCAATTTCAGTTATTTTATCAATCATGTCCTGTAGCACCTTTTCTTCCTTAGCCAGTAACACAAGGTCATCTGCATATTTCACAGTATGAATGATTTGCCGTCCTATTTTGAAGTCTCCAAACCCTACTTTGTTTCCAGCAAAACTGTACGTTATGTGACGGCATTCTTTTGCCCACTCTGCTTCTGTATAGCATAATTTTCTCTTTCGGAAGAATCTCTGGTCGAATAGGGAAACTGTCACTCTTACTTCAAGAATGACTTTTTTTTTACCAGGAAGTCCCAAATAAGTTTACTGTTCCATTTAATCTTATACATAAAACCTTCCACACAAAGTTCTACGTTCCTTTCCGACTTTCTAGGCGATCGTGCCTTGTTTTGCGTTGTAAAAGCGATCTATATCCCCCGCTGTTCCGTTGCTTAGCAACAGTGAAATGTCAGTTCGTAAGCGGTGTATGTCCACCGCTGTTTCATTTCTCTTTAACCTTTTAACATATACGGCACTACCGCTATAAATCAGCCTTATATAATATGCTTGCTTTGTAACACACTGGTTTCCATGGTTACTACAGAAACTTAGTTTCTGAATGACGTCATGGACGTGTTAAGGCTAGAAGTATCAATATGAGGCATCGATATATATCGCCTATCTCTAACAAAACATTTTATTTGAATATTTTCGAATTTTTTCCTTCAGTGTTGTTTGAATAATTTAGGCTGATATTGAAACTAATCTTAAGGAAGTTGCTTATTATGCTGAGAGGTATATGAAAGTATTTTTGAATCGTGCCAGTGACAAATTTTAGTAGGCCTGTTAGTGGTGTCGACCGTAAGGCAACTAATGCCAAAGAATTAGTTTCTGGCTTGGTTATGGTTAATAACAAACAAAGTGAAGCGCCAAGCAGAGGTACCTCAGTCAGATGAGTGGCTACTGTTCGGATCACTGGCAGGGTCAAGTATTTGTTTCTTCTTTGTGACGTCCGGACTGGGACTAGGGTCCACCCTGCCTCCTGTCCAACAGTAGCTGAAACTGTTTTATTGGATATCAGTTGCCGGATCGTGAAGCCCACCTTCGTATGGTACTGAGGTTAAAACTGCGTGTAACTTGTTTTCACGTCCTTTATACCCCTGCGTGTTGTAGTAAGCCAATTTTGATACAAGAAAACCATGAACTTTTAAGATTCCTTTTTGCTAAATTGAATTTCATCAGATTTGGATTCAATACATTCCTTGATATAATCACTTAGAGGCATTTTGTGTGTGGTTTTAGGCATCAGGGTGATTCAGTAGGTCTTGTTGATCCTATTCTTGGCGACGGCCCCTTGTGGAACAGAGATGTGTTTCCACCCTTTATTAGAAGTAGTTAGTTTCTCAATTTTCACGGTAGAATAGTCGAAAGTGGTGATGGTACATGATACTGGGGGGGGGGGGGACGAAAGTACAGAGCAGGTGTACCCGAGCCTTTTCAAGGGCTTCCAGTTCAAATGAATCGCACCTAGCCTCGGCCCCTGTGATCCCTCCCATGTTACGTACCATTCTACCCTGAAAATGGATGTAGAAATTTCCTCCGAAACTGCGCCGACACAGTCCTTTTCCATATGACACAACCGTCCAAAAACAGGACCAACACCACCACATTCTTTTGCTTCATCACCGTCAGTTCGTCTTCGTCTGTTAGGACTCTCCTTTAATATTTGTCTCCCAAAATAGACTGATTCCGTACTTGGTGCTATACAAAGCTTGGACAAAGGACAATTGTTTTAAAAGCCACAGACGTCTGCACTTCATAATCAAGGGCGACTGGTTCATACATGAGCAGTAGTCCATACGTGTGTTGAACCCTGTCCAGACTGCATATGACTGACACAGAAGCCAATAGGTGGCTCTCCTGCTTTCCCAGTATATGCGGTAGTAAGAACGCTTTTCAGTTTTGAGAAAATTTTGCATATTAGCTTCTAATTAGTTGAATGCTAGTGCAGTTGGAAATACAGAGCGGGCAGCAGTAGCAAGAGTAATGCCAAAACCGGTGAAACGTGATACTTGCTATGGAAACAGTAGTGTCTGGTTTAGAATGGTTGTGTGAGAGCGACATGATGCTGTATGTGGTACAGCTGTCAGACAACGCGAGCAGACTTGGCCTATATGCGAGTTTCGCGTAGGTTGTCTGAATACCACCGTACAAAAGAATGGATATGAAGGAAAGACAGACAGACATATTGAAGTTAAAGGGTACGTAAGTAATAAATGAGCGAAGGCAGTCAGAAAGAAAGTAAGAAATAAGGAATTATAAATGGAAACACTGAAAAACAGATAGAAAAGGGATTAGACATAAGAAGAAATAAGGTTAGGAACAAACAAACAAAGAATCAAAGGGTCAGAATTTCGTACTCTATTTAACAAATGAGAAAAACAGATATTTGGTGATGGTCTTCAAGCTGTGTGATGGGAGAATTTGGGATGAAGTTTCTGTCCCGTGTGTCATTCTTGCAATTTTAGCTATATCGAGCCATTTAAAATAGTACAGACTTCTGCGGCATGACGCTGTTTTCTGTGGTATGTAGGCAGCAACGTTTCGGATGAATTTGCTGCCTCCATCTTGAGCATAGAAGAGGACTCTTTGTCGTTAGGCTGGAGGCATCAGATTTCTTCGAAGCGTTGGTGCCTAGCTACATACCTATTGCACGTCATCGCTATACATTTTAGGGCTTAGACTACAAACACTGACGAGGGTCAATATCATGCAGGTGGCAGGTTGCCTCTTCATCGATGAAATTTGTGTACTGAGTGGCGGAACTAAGGTCAGTTATTGCCCAGCCTGCAGACCAGCTGGCGATAATAAGCATGTCGACTTGGCAGGCAGTTTTTAGGCCTACAGCAAGTGGTGCAGGCAACTCGATGCAGAGTGCAAGAGTGGCCGGGTTCACCACGTCAAACAAGGAAACAACAGTGTAGTACTAGCTAATATAGAGGAGATACGTGTTGTGATGTAGGTTACAGATAGTCTGTGAGTTTGTAGGCCTGTGTGAAGTAAGCTGTGAGGCACAGAGAGTGGGATGTACGTGAACAGAGCGTGTCTTAAGACTGGTATATACGAAAGTGTAATACAAAGCAGAGGTACGTAGAGGCTGGGGGTGATGCAGACCAAGTTTCAAATGAGATACAGTGTTTGATTGAGAGTACACAGAAACGAAGCGTTGACGGAGCTATTCAGAGAGCCACAAGGAGTGATATGGGAGTACCTTTGCACACGGGCAGGATACACGATGGTGTGGGAATGGAAACAAATCGGAGGACGGCAGTGCGCATAGAACCGAAGTTGATATGTGGAGTGAAAGAATGCAGGTGTCAGAATACCCGCGAAGTGGCAGGAAACACAGCGGGACAAAATTTCTCGTGGTGAATGGGAGAAGGCAGATGACGGGATACAAGCAGTTTGGGAGTATGCATACAGGGGACAAAAGTTGGTATGCTGAGTGGGAGAAGTCGGATGCCAGGATACAAACAGATGGGCAGTATGCATAAAGCGGCACAGAAAAAGAAACCATGAAGAGTTGGGGAATTCTGATACCAGGATAACAGAAGGGTGGCTAGCATCATGTTGTACACAGTACGTCAGAAGTTGGTGTGCACACACCAGGCCACATACAGAGTGGCTGTCAGTGCCCGAACAGTAGGGTACAAGTGATGTACAGTGGCTGTTACTTGCACGCCTTAATGTATGGGCCTAAACTGTGAAGTTGAGATTAACTTAACCGCGTAGAATACAAGTCACTTGGTTCATAGGGCATTTCCAAATCATGGGATGCATACTGTTGGACACTGTCATTGACAGTGAAGCACCGCAATTGGACTGCCAATAAGATTGCAGTCAGCCAATTATAATGCTCGCGAGAATGTACCAGTACATAAATATTCATACAGTGCGTTGACATCTGTAAGTAGAGATGTAACTCGACAGAATTCAAAATTCCGTTTTGTTAGTGGGAATATTACCAGCAGGTTGGCAGTTTTGGCAGGATGGAGCAGGTTGGCGGATTCCTAGCTCTAACAGGGCTATATAGATCCAACTATACAGGCTTCCCGTCTCTGTCGCACCCTCTCTGCTCTCTATGTAACACCCTCCCACCCCACAACCCCCCCCACAGGGCCTGGTTGGGGCTCACACAAAAATCAATAGCAGAGCAGCCTGGTGGAGAAGCCATGGTTCGCGATGGTTCTAAATGGCACGGCAGGCGGTGCTTATGATATTCATGAAATAGCTTCACAATGTGGCCGACATATCGTCCCTCCCTACCCCTCAGCCCACGAGTTTTCAAATAATGTCTGAAGAGTGGTTAGGTGTAAGGTTTATATAACTGCAGGCATGTGAAAAACACAAAGTGTGCTAATCAAGTGTGTGAGCGAACCAAGAGATGCGATGAAGTGTTATGTGTTGTCTGCTCTAGATAAATATGTGGCATTATAAGTGGTTCTACTGAGCGAGGCGACTTTTGTCAGGGTCACGTGGATTTTCAGATTTTTTTTTATATTAGGTACTGGAAAATATTCTGAAGTGTAACTTATGGGGACTAATGGCAAATATATTGACACGAAATTTATGTGACGGTGGAAATGGGACTATGGGACGTTGGTTCACGACCGCATATATATCGCAGTGTCAGGGAAGCCTTTAAGCTTTTAAGGCACTAAGGTTGTTAAACAGACTCAGTAGTGTATGTGATAATGCAAATGGAACTACAGTGAGGTAATTCATACGCTCAGATCACAACGAAATTCAGGGCGACACAATTATTTGCTGCAGTTCGAAGGACCATCGGAAGTTGACTGATCGATTTTATCGCCCTGTAATGTCCGGGAGGTCAGCCTTCCGAGATGGATGTGTTAACAGGGAGAATTTCATTCACGCTACATGCAGGGCCCTGTATTTTTTTTTTTACTGCGTTAACCTTTTAAAAAGAGATTTCTTGGTCAAAGTGGGGCCCAGTGCAAGGTCACGAAATTGTAGACAGACTTTTGCTGGTTTTTCTTCTCCCCCAGTACAGCTGTGTCTTCACCTAGAACAGGAACGGCCCCCGTAACTTACGAAGCTTCATTTGTTTCTGTTTATGACATTTTATTCTTTCGGCGAAACGAGGCTTTCTTTGTGTTACGTTTGGACTCTACGAAATTCGGTTTTGACAGTTTTTGTTGGCTATAAATTTATTGTAGTTTGGGCTACTAACCTTTAGACCCTAAACCGCACATGATGTTTTCAGCGTCTGTCGCCGAGGGCGTTTAATTTCCTGAGATATTTTAATTACATGTAACTAATTACGATTATAAAATGTCTTGTAATAAAGACTCGTCTGCCGACAGCGGAAAGACCTCTTTCTTTGCCTGGCCAATGACAGGATTCGACAGCACGTGGCAGAAATGCTGGTTCTGTAATTCAGTGTAACGAATTTTATATACATGGGTCCGTGCATCGTGAATCGAATTTAATAACTGTCCAACAAGATGCGACTTATTCAGTTTATTACATTTCTGTAGGCAGCTCTACATGTTTTGGGTGTTGACACCCATCATCAGGAGCTCGTACAGCTGTAATTAAAATTCTAGATGATACTAATATATAACTTAAAATTCTAGATGAGTTTTAAATTATATATTAGTATTAGTAGCAGCGTATTTTACTCATTGCAGTTAATAAATACCGGAAGCTGTAATTACAGTTGTACGAGCTCCTGATGGTTGGTGTCAACACCCGAAACACGCAGAGCTGCCTACAGAAATGTAATAAACTGAATAAGTCACTTCTTGTTGGACAGTTATTAAATTCATTGTAACGAGTTTAGACAGTCATTTGCTATGTGCCGAGTACTGACAACAATTTCCTTTCTTTTCGGAGTACAGTCATTCATTTAAGGATCGTTACCGGGGGCCGAACAAAATCACACTTCTTACATACATCAAGAAGTGCAGTCGTACAAAAATGTCGCTGTTGTTTCGGGGAATAGACGCTTGGTATGTGAAAATACATTAGCTGCAACAGCGTCTTAATCAAAATCACGATGTGTTTGACTCTGCTGTTCAGTAACTTAATTAATTCCATTAAGAAATTCTTGTGGATTCATTACGTGTCATCCTTTCAATAGCACGTATCTGTGTGTTTACCGCAGGGCATACCCGTTAAAATCTTCACGAAGGATTCCATGCCTCTATTATTTGAACAAAGCTTAGCACACTGTAGCATTGGAGAAGTGTAAGGGGTCCCCCGCGAATTGATAATCGTGCCCACTCAATACTTATTAACCGAATTTACTTCCAGGTCTTATAACAGGTATGCAGAATGTTGCCCTCAGTCAGAAGAACGTAATTCCGCGCAAAAGAAACCACAACAGAGTTTAATATTTCGAGCTTCCAGGGTTTCCCGCACCACGCGGTTTGCGTGGGACCTCGTCTACGCCATTGGCTGTGCACTTCGACCTCTTATCTATTCCATCTTTTATTTTCCTCTGGTTCAACAGCCTTACTTGGACCTAGGCCGCCTCATTGTTGAGGTTTCAAGATCACACAGACACACCATACTCGTTAGGACTCCTCTGGACAAGAGATCGGCCCGTACGCCTCTACCTGACAACACATAACCATTTCGTGTGCCACCAGTAATTAAATTGGCGTCCATCTTTGTGGTATGAAGTGCGAGGTAAGAATGACAAGTGAAATTTGCGTCGACCGGCAGCGGGACTCGAACGAGGGCACATTGTGGGCGGTATAAAGATGCAGACTTTTTTGCAGGTCAGACTGCGACAGGAAGAAGTGCACTAATGCATTACATTTAGCGGTCCAGGGATTCGATCTCTTTGGGCAGCTACCGCGATACGCTATAAGAATTAAACTTGTGGCCTGCATAATTATTCCGGCACATCCCCCCCCCCCCCCCCCCCCCCTCACCCCGCGGGAACACCCCCCACCCCCGCTCCCCCCACCCAACCTGCTTTATCAACAAATTTTT
>Ga0123355_10020837_pt1 | contig 10480 bp, 5 predicted proteins | sample TergutEmb28metaG_3_FD_89872 | JGI IMG/M metagenome (GOLD analysis project Ga0123355, IMG submission 89872) | Embiratermes neotenicus P1 segment gut microbial communities from Petit-Saut dam, French Guiana - Emb289 P1 | ecosystem: Host-associated > Arthropoda: Insects > Digestive system > Gut ... | reverse complement strand
ATGCCGGACTGCTGGCTAGAAGTCAGCATTCGTAAGGTCCTGCTACCGGCCATCTCGACACAGGGTTTTCTTGGTTTTCTTCTGTCTAAAAGCAAATGCTGAGATGGTTCCCAAGATTCCAAGTTGCCACTACATGCTTCTCATGTAGCCCTCCCGACTTAAATTTAGTAGTAACCAATTTCACGTTGTGTTTACATATAAAATAGCCACTGCCACCGGGTGACAACCCAATTGCAGTAAATAAATATTATTATTAACTATAAGCATGAAACGTAAAGTTTGTTGTTGCCATTGTTGTTGTTAATAATAATAATAAAACATAGTGCGTATCTTTTGTGTGCGCGCTCTGAAGTTCGTGTGTGTCAGAGAGAGACAGACACGCAGAAAGAGAAACACAGTAAGTAACATAGCCATGTCGAAACTTAAAAAATCAGTGAGTAACCGGGTTTCTTCTCAACTGTAAAATACTACTTTCGTCTCCAGACCTGAATGACTGGTCACTACTTCTCTTGATTCTTTACGCCTTGTAATAGTTATATACGAAATTACGGAACCAAATATAACATAGTACAGGTATTGAACTTTAAGAGCTCTTAAAATAACAGTTTGTAGAGTACCATAGACAATATTACAACAGCGATAAATCAGCATACGGACATTAAACGTTAATTATTGTTGCCAATCATGCGCAGAAGAATAAACGAATTACAAATATATATATATATATATACATATATATTTAAGAATTTTAATTTTTAAAATATTTTACGTACAATTAATTTTTCATTAATTTGGGTATACCTGTTTAAAAATAGGCAGACTGGCGTTACATTAATTACTGCTTAACATAAAAAACTGTTATACCCCGACGGGTCTGGAAGATGAAATATTTAACTAAAAAAAACACAATTTGCACATTATGTAGTATTTATTTCTTAAGAATTCTACATTCATCAGAAAAGAAACTGAAAGACTCTCTGAGCAGTCATTCCTGTAGTCATGTGGTGAAGAATTTCATTAAACAGCCCCAAGCGAAGTCGACTTTAAACCACATAATATAAAGGCTAAAACATCGATGTTGATGCAAAATGTAAAATATGATCAATGCCTAATTCTCAATTTGCTCCATACATTCCCTTTATAATAGTTTATTTAAAAATGGCAGTCTGTAGCGCCAATTTCTGGCGTCTGCCTACAAAAGTACATTCTCAAACGACTGATCCAACTGTCAAAATATACGGCAAAACATTTATAGTGAGCGCGATATTTCGAGCACACTGTTGGAACGCTTGCGGATTCCTGCCTTCGGGAAGTCATTATAATGTGGCTAATAAGCTAGAACCGCTCAAAAAAAAAGATAAAATTTTGTACCGAGACAATATTTGTGTTGCTTTAAATTGACGTAATAAAGTCACATACCAAGCTGGGATTTTTTAAAACTGATTAGTGTAATATATTACGTCAGTTTCGTGATAATAAATCACCGGAATTTCACAGCGCAGGAATCGTTACGACGGGCTTGCTGTATAGTGAGCACAAATGGTTGCTTGCTGCCCACCTGACTGTATTACATGACTTTCGACAAAGGCTACTGTACGTGAGTAAATGTCGAACTGACCGAATGACTAACAGGCCGATACGACTTCGCCGACTGAAGTCCTAACATAAAAGTTAGGCCTAATTGATTAACTGCCACAGAATGGATGGTTCAGCTTTTCAACATTAATTCATTCAATGAATAAATTAATAAACGGTATACGTAAACAACTGGCCGAGTAAATGTCGGAGTGATTAAGTGACCAACACACTGCCTGAATAAATGACTGACTGACTGATTGATTTATTGAATGATTAAGTACACTACCATCTATTTTGTATTACAGTCCACACATTCATTGCAGAAATCGTGTTTGGTAGGAAAAAAAATTATTTGTAGTAAGGTAACATATGCTGCCTTTTCAGGTAGCTTTACCTTTCATTAATATTTTTAAATAATAGCGCTGACACGTGTTATTAAGCACATTAAACTAAATCGCGGGTTACATTTGTGTAAGTACGCGCTGAATAACGTTCTTCGCAACCACGAGGTGAATGCAGGAACTATTTTCATTGAATGTTTAAAGCTAAGTTTGCTGATTCTCGATTTTGTTATTACTTGGCTTCTGTGAATTCAAAATTCACACAGAAGCATTTCAAGAGTTTACCCTCCGAACTTCTATTCGGTATTCCAAACTTTCCTTCAGATTGCATACATTAGTTTTATTCTCACGTTACAGATTTTGAACAGAAACTGTCTCTATAGCACCAACTACCCTAGAGAGATATAGACTGTCAGAACTAGCGACACTAGGACGTTGTCGCCAATGAGATAATAGGAAAGAAATATTCTGGTTTAATTAGGTTCCTCTTATAGTTTTGATTTATTTAACAATGCTCTACCAAAATATATGGAGATGAATTAAATATACGGGGCATTTAACGCAAAGTGGGGAACATTAGATGTGAATTCGAGCTGGTACACATCAACAGAAACAAGAAGATTTGAGAATTACAAATAAAGTCATTCACTGATAAACATTGCGTGAAAGACAAAAGTGTATTCATTTGGCGCTGGATAGCTATTGAACTATTACGTAGCCTGCCTACTGATATCTGTGTCGATGAACAATATTTTCTTACGCTTTAGAACTAGACTGCGTAGGCCCTGAAGACACAGGTAGCAATCCCCTTCTGGGTGCCCGTAACTGAATATTCAATCTAGTCAATCGTTTAGACACGAATATTTCCGCGTAGAGAAGAAAACCAACTGGATGCAACTGAATGCTTTATTCCACTTATAATCTGCTCATGCGACTGCAGTCACACAATTTCCCTCATCCCGAACGCATAGCACGCTGCTCTGCTCCTAACAGCCGACCACCAGCAACCAAAGTATTACACACCATATGCGGCAATAACGCAAATATAGTCTCGAGCTCCTGATGATGGACATGTAAGCGCTCGAAACATGCTGAGCAGATTATAAGTGCAATAAAACATTCAGTTGCATCCAGTTGGATTTCTTCTCTACGCGTATACTACGATGCACAGACAGACATACATCAAACGAACATTTTCATATAAAATTACGAAGTAAATTACTTCATTTGCCGTAATATTCCCCCATTTACAAGTGAACCTTCTTACACTAGCCGAAAGCATTCAGTATGAAAACGTGCAGTGCGAATGCAAAATCGTCATTTCAATCATAGTCAGTTTTAAAACTGATAAACAGATCTGACGACACTTCATTCTATTATCTTACTAATAAATGGAGAAGAAAGCAAAGTAGAAAGTTCGTCACTATGTAGTTTTGAACTTAAGACACTAAATTTTCAAAGCGACCGAATACAATAAAAATGATCGAGCTAGCAGCCGCTTCAGGTGGTCGAACGGCGAATAAACCAACGTTTCGAAGAACATCTCTGCTGACGTCATCAGTGAATATTTCACTGATGACAAGACAATAGAAGGCTCTCAAAACGTTGATTGATTCTCCGTTTCACAACCTGAGGCAACTGTTAGCTCGAGAAAGTTTTATTGAAGATATTTTTGTTGTTTCAGGAGACATCTCTTTCGTGTATAATGGATTAACTGTTGACGTTTGTAAAAGCAACACATTATGGTCTAAAGGAGTAAAACAGGTTCTGTATTTCCCAGGACGGGATTCCTCTGATTGCAGATCCCAAAAGCTTATACAGTACATAAAAAACACATCGAAAGAAGAAAAGCCATAAGGAGGGAATCAACAGCCAGCATTTGATCCTATTAAATGGCCACGTTCTGTAGAATAATCGGAAATGAATTATTTGTTGCCACAATACGAGGAAAGTTTCAACGGATACGCAACTTTTGACCTCCAACTAATTTAATTCTGGTTAATGAGTTGTAACTTTCAAAGAGCTTCTTGTTTTTTATCAGACCGTCTCTTCGTAGTGTATTGCAAGATCCTGGGCGCTAGACAGCAACAACCTTAGCGATTAAACACACAAAAAAGCATCATTTGTAACGTAAACTTATTTGTATATTAAATTTCTTTCTTTAAGCCCTGTGAGTACAATTGCATCTCACACGTCGGACAAATTTTTCAGAATCGATAAAATTAAGCAAATACTATGCCGTATTTGAGGTTTTCACAGTAGTCTAAAACAACATTTAAGTCCTCAGGGACATTAAACCGCGTGGACTGGTAATGAATAATACCGGCGTATTTTTAGATTCATTTTTTCCCCTATTCTCTTCTCTTTCCACTTTTACCCCCATATTCTTCATTTCTTCTCTCTTTGTCTCTCTCACATTTCAGTTTACATAGTGAAAAACAGTGACACTACCAGAAATGTTATCACACGAAATATTACAATCCGATATAAAACGGTCTCATAGTTACCACATCTCAGAAATGCTTAAAATTCGTGTTCTTCTCTCAAAACAAATTTTACGTCACTCCCTTTAAAACAGGAAGCATAACTACTGTTTTTACATCCCGTTCTTCAGCGTCTTGGAAAATATATGAAAAGATAACAGTCTTTGAATTGAATAAAAACAAGACTTTCCAGGATTTATTCTTCTCCTACATACATCAAGAAATCCTCTAGGTTAGTGGTGTTCCCACATACTCAGATTTTAAATTCAGAAAAGATGCATGGCATAGAGATGGGCTACATTATGACTTTGTTTGTGGTCTGTAATATTTCCGTAAAATATGTAGAATTGCAACAACGAATTTATAAAATAAGTTTTCGAATTGCAACAGAAGAGTGCGTGATTTCAGGCTTCCGCAGCGGCGTAAATCTGCTCTTCGGTCTACGCAGCGTATATTGGTGGTTACTTACCGACGTTTCGGAACAACGTCCAAAAACAATTCTTCTTTGACTACTTTACCCTTGAAAATGAAATCGATAAGTTGTTGCGACAGTCGGTAACTATCTACCAAATTATGTTTCGTAATATTCCAGAAGAGCGCAGATCTCATTTACAATTAAAAGTTTGCGGAGAAACTCAAAATCTAGTTGCTAAGTACCTCATTACAGTCTAAGACGATTACAAACAGAAGTCTGTATTTGGAGGACACATAACTACTACTGAATTTGTTCCTTATTTATAAATTGCAGGCAAATGAATATTAGAGAAATTTGAAAACAACACGCATGTTCGAAACTTATAACTTTATCAGTTCTTCCATGTCACAAGTTTGTCAGCTAATGCAGTCCTAATCGACTGCTTCCCTCAACGACAGCTATCAAGCATAATAGAATTGGACAGGGGTTGGGGCTAATCACTAATCGATGGTGTGTTTGTGGTCTGTTTGAAAGCAATACCACCTCAGTTGAATGTCGTGTAAGAGACAGATGCGCATTAAGTAGCTTTTTCGAATTCTCCTCTCTCCTACAATATTTAAAATGTCGGCCTACTGTACAATTTGTATTATGTATTTCCTCCTATTCCATAGTACCTAATCCCTTCGGTTTCTCCATTATTTCTTCCTTCCTTTTTCCTTCCTACATTCTTCTCTACCTCCTTTATTTCATAACATTTGTAACAAGAAAAGTATACAAAGTGTAACGTGAAAATAAAGAAATTAAGCCAAAGAATGATAGACAGGAAAGGAAAGAAGAAGAATGTAGAAAACGTGTCTACAATATTGATACAGAAAACTTAATGCGATGAATACGGAAAGAGCGGCATAAATAAAACTGGAAATATAAGCAAAATAAATTTAAAACAAAGAAGTTCACGCTGTGACCAATAAAGTTTTGTTTATACAACTGACAACTTTACAGAAAATACGAGATCTCCTTTACATGATTCCTATAAACACTCTATATACTGCATACATATACTCCCTACATTTCAAATTTTATTGACCTATACATTTTAATCCTTTTATCTTCTTTATCTTTATTACTTCTATTATTTTATAAGTGAATTCACACTTTATATTTCGAAACATAATTCGTTACAGCAACCATGTCAACGAAATCTCGTATTTTCTGAAAGACTGTCAATTGTATTAAAAAAAACTTTTTGGGTCACAGCCTGATGATAGCTTAATGAAAAAATCCGAAACATGCCGCTGTTATGATTTCTTAATTATTTTGTAATTGTATTTACATTATAAAAGTTGTGTTAAACTGTAATATTATGTATATTCTATTAAAATCCCTGAAGATGATCTAGGAAAGATCGAAACTTCTAAGAGTGTTGAGGGATTGTATGTGACAATACATATAATTTTAACATACAGTGCATTTGTTGGTATTATCCAATGAATTGTTTTAAAATGCACGGACATGAATAACAATACGACTGCTACATGTGTTTAGGGTCATTGGAATTTCATTGACAGTAAATCCTTTCGATCGCACTATGGCCCTGAAGTCGACTCAGCCTCTAACAGAAATGAGTACCAGGAGTATTTCCTGGGGATAAAGGCGGCCGGTGCATATGGCTGACAACCTACTACCATCTTGTGCCGTTCTCACGAAATCTGGGAACCTTAACTTCCTGGAACCCTCTGAACCCTTCTGGGCCTGTAACGGGATTGCTTCACCTTTACCTTTACATGTATTTAGGGAAGCTGACTGTGTTCTTTTTTTCTGTTATATCTGCTCTCTTAAGATGGGTTGTTAATATTTACAATAAGAAAATATGAAAGCAGAAATGGACTCTGCTTAGCAATTATGTTATCCCAGCAGCAGTAAGTCAGCAGTACGCTTATTAGCCTGGTACACACCACTGTATACTCAGACATCCGCCACAACACGTGCCGTTACACTGGAAACTTGCTACACAATTAAATTAAAATCGATAACGCATATAAATTCCAGCCACGGAGTGGAATTAATGATCATATTGGCCTTAACACCACAATCAATGCATTTAGCCTGATTACAGATAAAATACTGTTGGGCCGCAACTAGTTCAGATTCAAGATTCAGCGACGTTACCTCCCTTTCGCCGATTCCATTCTGCCACGTAGGCTAGATGAGGTATTTATGGAACTCGAAGACTGATTACCATATTCACAGGAGCTCAGCGTCAGTTCCTGTTCACCAATTATTGTTTGGATGATTAGATCAAGGTGGATGGAACAGGCGGTGCACTCGCACATTTGGAGGAAATGAAGGATGCGTGCATTTTGGTCGTCAGAATTCCACGAACAGACGAAGCCTGGATGTAGATCGAAATAACGTGTTGACAAATGCAGTGTATGTGATGCGGATTCGCGCATCTCAGGATATTGTCCAAAGGCTTTCTTGCATTTATAAACAATCTGAAAGATTCAGAATACTTGCAGACTTGCATTAAGTGTACCGCATTTCTACATACCTGTATGAATGAGATCTGAGACCGGCCCTCATTTTAGAGGGGAAACAGTATCTTAAAAAGTCAAATTCTAAAAATTTTTATAATAGGTACAGTGCTTGTATGTTTATACCCCATCTCCATGCCAAGTGGAGGGACCAGTTTCAGTATCACGACCAGCGACGGGCTTTGGTAACAGCAGTGTTAAATTTTCAGGTTCTACTAACACACGATCTATACAGGACATTTGTTCTGTTAATTACTGAAAATTCTGGTCACTAGCTGTATTAATGGATTTCACTTATTCGTCAAGACAAACAACAGTCCTTTTATGATGATAATTTTGATGTTTTTAATCCCGCCGTGCATTAAAGTTAATTAACTAGTAAAAAGTCCGTCAACACACCACTATGGTTAATCATTCTATATAAAACTGCAGGTGGTCGGCAGTCGGTTACATGTTTCGACTGTTCAAACGGTCATCTTCACACCGTGCGTACAAGGAAAATGTTTAGATTATTCAGCGGTACGTTCATTTAGATACTAAGACCTCAGTCATCGATATGAACGTACTCTACATACGTTAATACGTACAAATAAGTTTCACACACTTATTCTTATTGCAACAATAAAATGGCATTGCTTGAGGAAGGAAGGGTTTGTCACACAGGCTGTAACACTGCGTAGTAAGGACGAGGCACTGTTATCGTTTGTAGTGTAGATGCACAACAACTTTTGAGCCACTCTGTACAAACCATAGAACAAATCAGTGAGGTGGTAACAACATGAGGATGCACAAAACTGGACACAACAAAAACGTGACATGTATGATAGCTTGTGTAACTGTCGTCTAATATGCATGTTTATGCGACCGAAACAAATAAAACTGAACTGTGTGGAGTACGTGCATGTCACAGGCTTGGTAAATATCAGCAATGAGTGCAAAACTGGCCCGAAGACGGCAAGGAGATAATACTAGAGGATAATATTAAAACTGATCTTAAAGGAATGGGTGTTGACAATCTGGATTTGATGATACATGCATCTTACGACAGGATCCGAAAAGGAATTCTTGTAAATACGGTACTTAACCTTCAGATTGCGTAGGAGGCAAAACGACTGTTAGGTTCTCCACATGGGATCTTCTCCGTGGAGTTAGTGTTAATCCTGGTATGAACCAAACCAGTACACCACAACTAATAGTACTTTCAGTTATGCATCTGCATCTCCATCTCTCTCTCCCTACGCAGCCACTCAACCATACATTCCTTCATACATCCGTCCGCCCACCTATCTACTCATTCATTTTATTCGTTACTCACGTGAGTCGGGATAGCTCAGTTAATAAGTAACGACTTACGACCTTACGCTGGCGGTTCAATTCACGAGAGAAGTGTCATATTTCACTGCGGCACCTAACCAAGCCGGCCTCTGAACGTCACACAGGCGCCTGGCGTTTCCTGCTGTAAGCGACCGCAAAATGATACTAAGCATTCTCCTCCATCAGACGCTCATAATTAGAATTCGTGGAGCTGTGTCTCCACGATACATATATTCCTCAACCTTCATTACTGTCTCTATCAATGTTGTATTAACTTACATACAAAGCGGCAGAGGACTTCATCTGTAACCCATGTATACCTGTTTTGATATAGTACATGGGTCGAATTTCGAACGAATTACCAGCCATCTTAACTACGGTATTTTGTGGTTTGCCTCAGTCCTCCCAAGACAGCACTGGAATAGTACATAAAAATACGACACGACAGACCCTTTCAAATCTTTAGACACCAACTATTAATAAATCTTATGTATATTTACTTCCATTCACTTCTGCACAGCATAAACATGCGTAGCTAAAGCAGCATTGTCAAATAATCTAAGGTTAAATCAATAGGCAGGTTTGACATATCTTTTCCTTACTCGATTTTACTCTGTGAGTTTTGGAGAAGCCAAAATATGATTAATGCTTACACTACGGGCGTAGAAGTTTCGATGTCAGTAGGTTCGCAGGATGTTCTGACTCAGAAATCTGTGATTTTCCTCAACCCTTGAAGCAAATTCCCAGCGCTTATATTAAAACATTCGAAGACCACCTCTCTATAACTAGACGCAACACAAAAGCATTATTAAGCTGCAGCTGAAACAACCATTTTATAATCCAAGAAAGGATCAACAAACATCTGGATGGACGGATGGAGGTATTGGCACTTAATCAGACGCAGCATTTCTTTAACGTTGAAGGCGCTTCAATTATGCCGCAACATGAAGTGGTCGCGGCATATTTCAAACTTCCCGTAATTGTCCTCGAGGGACGTCAGTAAGGGTAGTCGGAATCTTGACCGGGTTTAAAACTCTGAACGTCCCGAATAGAGATCCGGATAGTTACCAATGAACTTAATTGTTTCTAACTTGCCGCTCTCAGCGCTATAAAAACAAGCTCATTATATTTATGACAGTAATGCTGAATTCAGTCGAAGTTAGAAAGAATATTGATACTTCCGAGATGATTAATTGAGATGAAATTTCCACAAAATAATGCTTTTAACTGCAACATCAATTTCACATTACTCTCCGTACTGCTGCATTTTCTTACCCACATACCTCAGCTGCACAGGATAAATGTGTGTCAAGCTAATATGTAATAGATTAATGTACTATTATTATTACTTTTCGATGACGTAGACTCCCGCGGCTAATGACACTGACGATTTATATCCTTTGTGATTAAATACCGGCGCTGCAGACCGAAACATGTTGCAAGGCACGGAACACTGCAAAACATGTCAGGCCACACACAAGAGTTGCGAGCTCCCACAGGACAACCGACAACGCGGAAACTGTAAACATAGTGTTTAACGAGAAAAAGCTACGAAAGTTTGGACGTATGGACGGACTGATTGATGGGTGAATCCATTGACCGAATTTTGAATAAATTCACTTATTTGGATCTAAATCGATAAACTACTCACTATTTCTTTACACTTACACACACACACACACACACACACACACACACATATATATATATATACGGGGTGTAACAGGAGGAACGGACCAGACTTCGGGAGAGTGTTCCTTATGTTATACTATACCGATATAACCCAAAACACCTATATCCAAAGTTGAACGGTTT
>Ga0123355_10020835_pt1 | contig 10480 bp, 8 predicted proteins | sample TergutEmb28metaG_3_FD_89872 | JGI IMG/M metagenome (GOLD analysis project Ga0123355, IMG submission 89872) | Embiratermes neotenicus P1 segment gut microbial communities from Petit-Saut dam, French Guiana - Emb289 P1 | ecosystem: Host-associated > Arthropoda: Insects > Digestive system > Gut ... | reverse complement strand
TCTACATTAGCACTTTAAAGTTTGTTGCAGCATCATGATCTACTAAACTGCCACATGGATCCTTGCAGAAAGACATTTTCAGAAAGCTTATGATTCGGCATTGACGGCTATTTCCATTGTTTTAACTATTTCCTTATCAAAAAATTGTTTTAATGTAACGTTAAAGGTAACAGTTGACAGTGCTGCCTTTACTGGAAAACATGGGAAGTACAGAAAAATGCTGACTTCCCTTGGCTGCCGGTGGTGGCAGCAAATATTCGTTAGACGTTTGCACGGGCATTGAATACTTGGCCCTAGAAAAGCTATCCTTATCTCCAGGATTCAGTTATATCCACCAGAGTGTAGCATTCTCTTCAGACTGCGCAGAAGACATTCCGATCAAAATCGCGTTTGCTATGCCAATCAGTAAGGTTGAAATTGGGTCACTTAAATGTGCTATAATATATCCAAAATCACCCTTTCTTCCATGTCCCATTCTGTGTTGCAATTTCCCCTTCTTATTTATTTGAAAACGCCGCTGTTGCAATTACTGAAGGACACCGCCAACGTACGGAAAGTGATAGGTTGATAGGTTGATAACATCAAATATTTTATACGCAGAAATTATCTAAAATTTCAGATATTAAAATACATTTTATATTCTCTAAATGCGAAATATTTGCACGGCTATTACAAGTATTAATAATACGCAGTACGGTGACGAACATATATTTGAATGCAGACTATGCGGAACTGCAGATGTGATGGAATACTGATAAAGGATTTGCATGGAGATCGTCGCGAAATTCCTCGAAGCACTCTTCATCGTTTCTACTAGCGCAGGAGGGGGTGGGGGGGGGGCGGTGGGGCAACTTCAAACTTCGGCGCACCGTGACAAGGCCAATGGGCAATGCTATTTACCGCAAATAAAACTAAAAGAACGACATTGGTCTGGACAAGTGGTTACCCGACCAAGCATACAAATAGTTGCATCCCGAACTGAAGCCTGTAACTCACCGGCAAAACAAACTGCTGTGTTAAAAATTAGCATATCATTTACAGCTTCATTTTCCTGGAATATTTCCAGTGGATAAGGAAATACAAAGGGATTTCTGGACGTTATATACTGAAATTAATAGAAGGGATCCTTTTTGTACACAACGCAGCCATGAAATGAAGTTTTGTACGAGTCTAACCGACTTAAGGCGAAGAACATCTAATTTTGACGCCAGTTTCCGAACTTGCGTAAGACCCTTTACATTTCAAAGTTTAAAAATATGAACAGAATAATATGCAGCTTTTGACGAGATTGAATATTATAAGCAGTTGGTTTGGTTACAGTGGCATGACATTGATTGTAAGAAATAAAGTGAAATGCCAACGTGATGCAACAAGGTCATTTTATTGATGTATTCTTAGATCGACATGTTTCGGGTAAAAAAAGCCCATCATCAGGAATATTGGATGTTGAGTTGCAGCACGCAGCGGCTCTCAAGACCACCACCCATCCAAAAACTCGGTGCAGAAAACCATATGCTGCAACTCAACGTCTAATACTCCTGATGATGGGTGTGTGTATCCGAAACATGTCGAGGTAAGACTACGTCAATAAAATTACCCAGTTGCATCAAGTTGGCATTTCACTTTATTTCATGAGGAAGATGCACGGTCAAACAACCCTCAAATTGATTGTAACGTTTCTAACAAGAAACTCGCAGCGAAACAATCTGGCAGATTTGACAGTCACGTGACTGCAAAAAGTACACTGAAAGTTAAGGTCAAAATAATTGTGGCAAGTCAATATTTCTGAACATCATATTAGAATTATAATAGAAATATTATGAAAAGGAAAGAAATATATCAAGACCAGGGGTGCACTATTTTTATAAAAATCTTGGAGCCACCTCAAAATTGTTGAGGCAAGAAAGGGGACATGAAGCAAGTCGCATGAATAGGATACAAAAATATCAGTCATCGCGGTTCAAAATCAATTCCTCAAGGCGATATGGGCCTGAGATTCGTGCCTCCCTGGTCATAACATTCGATAACCAGAAACATCCCCAATCAAGTTCAGACTCGATTGTACTCGATGGGAAAGCAAGCGTATAAATTTCTGTAGAGTAAAGAACGTTGATTCATCATTTTCATTTACGTACGCTTTATGTTACGGGCGCTTTCAGTATTTCGGTTTGAATGAAGTGGATGTGGAGTGGATTAGTGAAAATTAATAGGAAATTATTTGGAAGGAAGCAATCCTAATTTCAGTTATGTTCCGGCATTTTTTTTTTGGCCAGACTGAGTGAATCCTCAGGATATTTCATTTTCTTGCCGATATTTGAAACCCAGACGTCCGGAATACGAGAAAATGCTACCTTGCACTAATGTGACACACATTAATGTGAAGCGATATACTGAGTTGCGGTGACCGCGGATATAGTAAGAGTAAATATAAGTAACCCGCGTCTATCTAAAATGCTTCGACTAACTTCAGGAGTGAGTTACAAGAAACAAAGAACTATCCTAAAATTTGTCCGCGCATTTTAGACACACCATGTATAGAAACAGAGAATCCATATATGTATGTAGCTTACGTTTGCGCTGACGCCATATTGATCAGATGTTCCAAGTCACAATGGAGATGAAATAATATTTGAGATCAAGCTCATCAAATCACGAACACATGCAATACCGTACGTAACAAACAACCAAACACAATTCCGGCAACTGCCTGACCGAAGAGCAAGAAGAATTGTGGACATGACTTCGTGTGTCATCGCTGAAGCGAGAATTCATTACATATACCGAGAAAAAAGAAGTATTTCAACTTCAAAGTGCTAAAGCAGAGAGTATGGTGAAACGTCACTAATCCCTGAGGTAAAGGTCATAAGGACAGTGGTCCACAAAAAGCATTTATGTTCGGCTATATTGATATCAGCGATACTGACATTCGCTTTTGTGGCTCCTAACATCGCACATGACTTCATACATACGCTGAAAAAACATTGCTATTGCTGAATTAATTACACTGCTCACCGTTCACGCTGTAGTGGTCTCTAATTAAAAAAGTAAGTGATAACATAAACCCCAGAATTGCAGTTCCGAACTGGACTTTTGTGAATAATCCAAAGGAAAGGGATTCTGCGTTAATTTACTAAAGCTTATAATAACAACCCGAATAGATATTCAAGTGTAAATCAAAAAAGATGCCTCTTTCATTTAAATATTCCGATTTTTTTGTATGAACTGCTAGAAAGGTAGAAAAGGGACACCTAGAAAACTATTTATATGACTATGTTTACACCCAGTCAACATAATGCAGGGGCAAATAATTGTACGTAGAATATTTATAAATCCTTCGAAAATTGGGACATTTAAAAATTTGGAAATACAGTAGAAAATGTAGATTAGATACACAAAGTAATAAGCAGAATATAAATTTGTAAATTGTTTTTAACATCCAGTTCAATTTGTTTTCTTGTCTCCTAATAACAAGTACATTAAAATTCATCCCTTATTAAACACTGGCGCGAAAATTCATGTCTCAATGTAATGTACGTACAGAGCTTGAGAGATTTTCTGGCAAAGGGGTTGAAGTAATGAAGGCTGGAGAGAGAGAGAGAGGTAGAGAGGTAGAGAAAAGTTTTTTTTTTAACGGTACTCTCAGCTGCTAAGATTATACAGCGTCGCTGGTAGGTAAGTGAATTATGAATGTGGAGTAATGGTAAGATGAAACTGAATAGACAAAACCGAAATGATCGCAGAAAAATCAGTCCCACTACTACTTCGTCTACCGCAAATCCCACAACTAATGGCCCAAGATCGAGCACAAATTTCCGCAGTAAGGGCCGGCGACAAACCACACGATGCGGCCATAAGGGCGTGCGAACCCCATAAATTGTTCTGTTCGCCAAACATTGTATCACTCAAGTCAATGGAGAAGACATGGATGGAAAACATATTGTACAAGGGGGAGATGACTCTTGGTCGGAAAACCTAAAGGAGAGAGACCACTTGGTAAACTTTGACGTGGATGATACAGTACTAGCGTGTAGCGTAAACAAGTAGGGCTACAGGGTGTGGAATGAATAATTAGGTTCAGGACAGGAACTATTAACGGGTCTGTGTTAACATACAATAAAATCTCGGTTTCTATATAACACAGGAAATTCCTTGACTTTCAGAGAATATTACGTTTTAGAATTGAGACAATTGGAGCAAAAACTTATAAATTAGCAACCAGGCAACCAATCTTATTAACCGTTATTGTTAGTGCACAATGTTGTTTACATCGACTGCAGAAATCACGTTGAAAATGAAGCGTTCAAACTCCAATCAGTTACGGCACAACCATCTACAGCATTGCCGTTGTGTCTTTTGAGATGAACTTCTTTTCTAGACCTTCTGAATTATCTGTTTGAAACACTCCTCCACCCACACCCCATCCCTTCCCTCTCAACATTTACTCATCTAACACTCTTTGAGGCACACAGATTTAAGGATCGAAACCTTTAGAAAGTGAAAGGACCAAACAAAAATAAAGAGGAGAGGTATTTGAAAAGAATGGAGCGAAATTGGTTCAGTTCAAAACACTTGGTTTGCTACACGATAAGCCTGTAACTAAGCGAGGGTTGGTATCAAATTAATGACATGTCAGAAATGGTGGTCAACATGTCTTCATCGCACTGGCATAGAAAGAGGGTCAGGCGAAACACAGCTCCCAGCTTATAGTCATCAGGCTGTAACAAAAATAATAATAAAAGCAGCTAGTGAAAGAACCAGACAGCAAACGCTGAATTGAATCTGAGCCTGCTGTGTTATTTTCGATGGAAGCAATAGCATTTCGTTGGTCTGTGGTATCTAGACATCCAATTAGAACTAATATTGATTCCTGCGGCTTAAACTCGATCCATATTGCCCTGTTTGGCCTAGCTCAGTAGAAGGTTGCTTATTTGCTTTGCCCTTCCCACATCAACCCACTCTCCGCCTAAAAAAACTGGGGGGTGGCATAAATGGATAGAACTGGATTACACCGCAATGGGGTTTCATCTGTGTAACTGTATTTATGTCGGAATACCAGCAAAACCCACACACACTCTTATGTACACAAACATATAACCCTGCACTGAACATGAATAAAAGCCCATATTTAACCCCGTTAGGATTAGAGTGATTACTCTAAACTGCACGGCGTCTCATTCTAAACAACTCATTTTCTCTTATGTTCATAAACAAGAGAAAGCGTTGTGTATAGTGGCTATAATGGAACAGAGTTCTAGGAGTAGCTTCAATGTACTTTAGTACTACTTGGACAGTCACGAAAAACGTTTAGAATATAGTTCTACTCGCATTTTTCAATATTAGAGAGGAAGTAGCTCAGTCACTATAATGATCAGGTTACAGGCTGCACTACCGCGGAACCGGTGTTCGAATTCTGATCGGAGAAGTGGTGTTTCCATTTTGCACTGAGTGAAGGACAGTTTCGCAGACCATACAAACTGACAACAGTCTCTACCAGTAGCATAGTGGCCGGGGCGTGAAGCCGACTATTCATCTCCGTTTAGGGAAGAACACCTAGAGCTGCATCCGCAAAGGGTTTCATGTTAAGAGTGCTTAATTACAGGGACAAATTAACATTATATATCATTTTTGGGGGTCTAATATTTTCTTCAAACACCATCCAAGACTTCAGGAAAGCTGTCAGTTCAGGTAAATACTAGAGTTATGGTATGAGTTACGTTGTCCAAGTGATTATATCACCTTTATCGTCACACGGCCTTGAGGTGAAGTCGAGGTACATCACCCGTATGTTTAACGTAAGCGACAGAACTGGGACAGGAGGCAGAAGCTTTTCACCAACAGTTTGTGTAAGTGATCTGTGTGAAAATTGTCTGCACTTCCTAACCAGCAAAAGGCAAAACTTCACGTCATATAATAGCACCATAAGGTAAATATCCGTCAAACATTCACCGTGATAGGGCTAGGTAAGGTCACAAATAACCGCTTAAAATTGATTCCGATATTCAGGATGTTCGCTGTCAGGTATAAGCAGTCTGTTCTTCATTTGTGGTTGAGCCAGAATTTGCAATAATGCAAAAATTTCGAGCTCAAAGAGCGTACGCTCCGAAATTTTGACAGGACGATAAAATCTATAGGCTTCGTGGCAACCTGTCATACCACATTCGTCGAATTCCGACCTAAACATTACACGAACACGAACTATCAAGTTTATTCTTCGACCCATGACGGCAAAGCCTCGACAAAGCTCAAACACACACTACACAGGACACTGGACGGGTTCCAGGCCTCGTGTAGGCTAACAGTCATCGAATTCAATCATCCAAACTGCATGCACTCTCCAACAGATCCTACATAGTGGGACTGGAATAATTCTGAGCGCCTTTTTGTCCACTGCCAGTATGCACAGTGTTTATCTGTAGATGTAAACTTGTTCCTGTGAATTCCTGAAGACATACGGAGGGGGAGGGGGGGGTTGCATAAAAGATACACACAATTTTAATCTACATTACGTAGAGGTGAGTGGTTAGATTCACTCCCCGGCTACTTTATACCCTGTAAAGACATTCAGGTGTTGAGAAACGTCTCTTGCCTCTACCTGGAATTGAAAAACTTCCAGGTCTTAGCCACATTACCTTCCTGACTACAGTATCACGGTTTCCACAAGTGTATTTGTTCCGCCAAAAATATACTGAAATTTTAGATGTAAATGTATTCTGATTGTTAAGTCATTCTTACCGGGCCTCATCTCTCAAATGATTGCTCTATATGAGTTCATTTTAATTCCCGTTAAATATTATTTAGGCAAAGTTTATGTTGCACTTACTTCACATTGTGATGCACATACCGATTCGTCCTTCATCAAGTTGACCAACAACACTGCTCTCAGACAGAGCCGTTCAGCCTACACCTCACTGTTTCTAGCATATCAAAACAATTCGTTTGTTTCGAACACGTGTCTCTTGTTTCAATGTTCGGCTGCGATGTTGACAACGGAAAGCATCGTGTTCTGGTGTTACCAGGCTTTGAAATGATTCTCTACTCTTTCAGAACGTGCAGTGCTGCAGCATCTGTGAGCAGAGGTTACAAACATCGCTTAATTATATCACAGGATCCAAACTAACGGATATGTTTACCCGCATTCTCAGTCAACCTCATTAACAAGTTTACAGACATCGTCATCGAATCTCTGACGAAATCAGCTTCGTATTTGTTTTCTGTGACTAAACTTCTGGATGTAAGAATTATGTATATACTATAGTTTCCAGGATCTGGAAATAATAGCGTACAGTTTCCTGTTACAGCAACGATATTTGTAGTATGGAAATTTATAATATGGTACGGCAATTATATTCCTAAAGTCTTCCAGTTCAGCGGGTATTACATGTACCACGAGGTTTAAGATTCATGAACTCTGCATTTTGCAGTGCAGTTGAGTGTAATTGATGTCAGTCATATATTTAAAAAAAAAACTATATAGTAAAAATTTCTCTCAACACCATTCAACCATTGATCCGTGTAATGCAGACGCGGTGTTTTCTCGGTGTGTTTGGATCTGAACTGCTAAATACAATTTACATTCACTTTATTCTGCTAGTACAGCATAATCGCATTCGTCTTCAAAGTTACTCTTAAAAACAGGACTAACAGATGAGACCTGTGCACCTTCCAAAAAATGGCCCTATTTCGAAAATCGGAGGGCATCAAAAGGAAGACAAGTACTGTAATTATTCTTAATTTTCAGTAAGAATCCCTGACTGTCTGACCGCACCCTCGCACCACTTTATCGAATCCTCTAATGTCTGTCCACCGACCGTGGCTATTTGAGGCTCCTTTGCTCGTTATTGACAGACTGCCCTGACTACTATGCCGTTGTGCTCTTATTACTGCTTTAGAGAGTTACTTGTGACAAGAGTGCGTTCAAATTCTGTGATTGGTCGAGCAAAGAAAAGAGGACCTTCTGCCGTTGCCTGACCAATTGTTTGGGTACACTTCATACTTGTAATTGGTTAAATTTTAATTATGTTTTCTGTTGAAATAAAACTAGGGCAGAATAAAACCAGAGAATTCACATATGGCTTTGGTTCAAAGGTTAAACTATAAATTTATAGGCACAATAACTTGATCTTGAATGAAACTTCAAAAATATTTGATTGCTCGCACGATGCCACAAATGTCACGATTAGTGAAAACAAGAGTGAAATCAGAAATGATAGGACGGAGCTTTGCTAGGTGGGGTGGGGTATTGCTGAACAGATGGTGATCGGCGCTATCAGCATGATATTACAAAGTTGTGGAATAATTCCTTTTTCTCACGGTGAGGAGTGGGCTGACCGGGATTCGAACCAAATAAATGTTCACCTCCACCCTATGTTAACAAATATGTCAAGGTCAAGCAATCCCATTACATGCCTGGACAGGAACTGAGGGTTACAGGAGGTTGAGGTTCCCCGATTTCAAGACAACTGTCACATGAAGATGGTAAGGTTGTCAGCCCTACGCACCGGCCGCTTTTACCCTCAGTAAATATTCCTGGTACTCATTTCTGTCAGAGGCTGAGTCAACCCCAGGGTCATAGTGTGGCTGAAAGGATTACGTCAATGAAAAATTCCAACAACACTATCGGGAATCGAACCCGCGGCCTTCCGGCTTGTAGCACAGTGCATCAACCAACTACGCCATCCCTTAGCAAATACGTACTATATTTGTTTTCGTTCTATGATGTGACAATACACAACAGTTCTAATAATAAACATAAACTCAAAAATGTTTCGTTCTGCCTGTCACAGGCCTGCAATTCTCCGCAATAACCATGCAACCAACTTTTGAATAGCTCAGAACTTCTCCGTAAAGCATTAATTAATAGGCACCTCGCAAAGCGAGTAACTGCAAAGTTGATTAGCATGTAAACACACCAAATTAAATTACAAGTAAAATGAAATAAAGAGCTAGTAATTATGATACTTACAAAATACACAGCGCTTTACATAAGTAATTTTGGTCATAATTTTTCCCGCTGGAATTCCTGGACTGAGAGAAAGAAGTTACAATGAAACGGGCGATTTTTTTTGGTACATTAAATGAGTGCAAATTATGAACGCAAAAACACATACACATAGACACAACAGACAGTGTATTGTTGCATGAAAGTAATAACGGGAAAAAGACATCGAATTTCAATTTGTTAAATACGTAACGTTAGATCATTTAGGAATAACATTAGTTTTTACTTAGTAGATTGGTATAATTTAGTCTAACACAACTTCATTAAATGAACATTGAACAGAACATAACTACACGTTTCGGCTTCTATAAGCAATCTTCAGGCTTTGATTTCAAGAACTGAATATATAATTTACAACGCCTTAAAATGAAGCGATAACGTTAAAATTGTATATTCAACCTTTTAAGTCAAAGCCTGAAGATGGCTTCTAGAAGCCGAACCATGTAGCTGTGTTCTGTTCAATGTTCACTTAATGAAGTTGCGTTAGACTATATTATATCGCTCTATTAATTATTAGATTAATCAACAAAGGGTAAGCCTTGCCTAAAAAAGAGAAATGAGCCTTATTTATCATAGATCTATATTTGTATTAGAATAAATGTATTTCTACTTCAACACAACTGGAAAAGCCTCTGCCATCTAACATAGTGTTTCATTGCAGTAACAAATCTTAACAAAGTAATATTACTTAGAAAATTACATCATCCTATGAATATAGAGACAAATGTTGTCCTGTTACATACCAACCACACACAGACAGCGTATAGATATAGCTCTAGTCATACACGATCCCGCGTTAGAACGGGTAGGTGGCTAGCGCCACGCCCCGGCCGCTTAAACCCCTCCCCCGTACCCATTGTACAGGACCTGTCAATATAACTACATTCTACTACTACAGTTTAATTATAACACATTATAAAATCAGACAACATTCCAGTATTACAATCCACAGTATCAGCCGAAGTATGGTAGTGTACCGAATGAGGTAAAGGACTGTCCTTCGCAGTTCTGTGTGAGACACTGAATGACGTAAGGACTTCGAAAGAGAACACGGAACTTCTAAGAAGAGTAAAACATATCCCCAGGATAACTAAGGGGAATATCTTTTGTGAGTTCCAGCTTTAAATGTTAGGGCATTTCTAGCCCTCTTTCCGAAATCACCATAGTTACACACGGCTCTACGAACCGCCTTTTATTATATCATGATTTCAAAACTTACAGCAATACATATTCATGATGCTGGTTGCAGAGCTAGTCAGGCGTTGTTCCGCCATTACCCTAACGACAAGAAACTTGCGAAACAAGGGCCTGTTATATGGAGTTGGGAATTTGAGGGGAATGTGGGGTGCTGAATAATTATCAGCAACAGTTACAATCACACAAGAGACGAACTGCTTCTGCGGTTTGTGTGTTATTGTGCACAAAAATAGCCTACGTACATAAAGAAGAGTTATTCCGTTGAATGCGTGCAGAAGTGGACTA
>Ga0123355_10020834_pt1 | contig 10480 bp, 9 predicted proteins | sample TergutEmb28metaG_3_FD_89872 | JGI IMG/M metagenome (GOLD analysis project Ga0123355, IMG submission 89872) | Embiratermes neotenicus P1 segment gut microbial communities from Petit-Saut dam, French Guiana - Emb289 P1 | ecosystem: Host-associated > Arthropoda: Insects > Digestive system > Gut ... | reverse complement strand
GACACCACGTGTGACGCATCGTCCCAGTCATCCCGCGGATCACCAACTTGATTTTTGTCAGTCGGGTCGCCGGCCTCTCAGGGTTCTTCAGCCGCCCGCGTTCCGCAGTTTCGGTCCGTCCGGACCGACAGGCAGCGTCCCGCTTCGTCGCCTGCCTCGTGGCGGTTTCATCCGGAGCTGGCCGGCGGTCGGTACAACAGTTGCCCCGACCGTCAGCGCCTCTCCCGATCGGCCTCGAACAAGCTCGCCAGTTCGGTCGCAGCGTCCTGTGACGTCTGGATCAGCTTCGCCTCGTCACTATAGAAGGAATGGCTGGCCTGCAGCGTTTTCTCGTCATGTTCGCGGAACAAGGCGATGGCATGCGATGCCGCATCAGCCGCGATGCCGAGCGCGGTCAGTGCATGTTCTGCCAGTGCCAGGCTGGAGAAATACGTGTCGCGCACCAGCCAATCCACGCCGCGATCCATCAGCAGATGCGCGTGACGGCGGTTGCGGGCTCGGGCCTGAATCGTGAGCCCGGGAAAATTACGTTTCGCGGCGTCCACTGTGCGCAGCACACCCTCCATATCGTCCAGTGTCACCACCAGAACTTTGGCTTCCGCCGCACCGGCAGCACGCAGCACTTCGGGGCGCGTCGAATCGCCGAAATACACTTTGTTGCCGTACCGGCGGACGACGTCGACCTGCCCCGGGTCACGTTCCAGAGCTGTGAAGCGGATGCCATGCATGGCCAATACGCGGCCGACGATTTGTCCCACGCGACCGAAGCCGGCGATGATGACCGGGCTACCGTCAGACACGATGGTGTCATATACCGGCGCAGGGGGCGCGCGCAGCCGCGGCACCAAGAGCGTCTCGAATGCGGCAAATATGATCGGCGTCGCCAGCATGGACGCAGCGGCGATCAGCGTCGCAAGCCGCGCGTCGCCGGCCTCGAGAGCGCCGGCCGTCACTGCGGCGGAAAACAACACGAAGCTGAATTCGCTCGCCTGCGGCAGCGACAGAGCGAAGCGCAACGCGTTTACCCGATCGTGCCGTCCCACCCGCGCCAAGCCGTAGCCGGTCAGGATTTTGGCCACCAGCAGCAGCGCCGTGCCGCCGACGAGGAGCGCCGGTACGCTGCGAGCGAGGTGGAGATCCGCCGACATGCCCACCGATATGAAAAAGAAGCCGAGCAGCAGGCCCTCAAACGGCGCGATGTCGGCCTGTAGCTCGTGGCGGTATTCAGAACCCGACAGCAGTACTCCGGCCATGAACGCGCCGAGTGACGGCGAAAGTCCCGCCGTCATTGCCAGCAACGCCGTGCCAACCACGACCAGGAGCGAGACCGTGGTGAACAATTCTGGTGTCTGCGCACCACCGATGGCTCGGAATAGAGGGCGCATCAGGAACCGACCGCCCAGCAGAATCACTGCGACCGCGATGGCTGCGCGCACCACGCCATGCCAGGGGACGTGGTCCGGCACCGGATGCCCGGCGGACATCAGCGGCACCAGTGCCACGAGCGGGATAAAGGCGAGGTCCTGAAACAACAGCACCGCGAAGCCGTCGCGTCCGGCGCGACTCGTCAGCAGGTCGCGTTCGGCCAGCATTGGCAGAACGATGGCAGTCGACGACAACGCCATGCCAGCACCAATCACCGTAGCTGCCTGCCACCCCAATCCGGCAGCTGCGTGTGCGAGGACCGCAAGGACCGTGCCGCACAGCACCACCTGTGCCGCGCCAAGGCCGAATACTGACCGCCGCATCACCCACAGTCGGCGTGGCCGCACCTCGAGGCCAATGAGGAACAGCAACATCACCACACCCAGGCTGGCGATGCTGCTGATCTCGCCCACATCGGTGACCAGCCGCAGTCCCGCCGGCCCGATGGCCACGCCGGCGACGAGATATCCAAGCACGCTGCCGAAGCCGAAGTGCCGTGACAGCGGTACCGCTACGGTCGCAGCAGCCAGCAGGGCGACAAGTGTTGTAAGCATGGCCCGATGTTACCGATCAACCCAGCTGTGGTCGTGCCAGTCGCGGCATATGCACTCGCCCAACACGGCCTGGGCGACGCGGTTCACACCCATCCCACTAGCCTGCATGGCGGGCGCCGATACGGTTGGTCCGTGCTCCGCAAGCTTCATGACTGGAGTAATCTGGGAATAGATCACGTACACCGCCTTTGGCTGCTGTCCCTCGGACCGACGGCCCGATGCTATAGACGCGCGCCCGCTCCGGATTGTCGGAAGCCTGGTCAGATTGATCGGCGTCACGGGAAAGATCCAGCGCTTGCCGCCTCGTGATTCGCCACCCGCCGCTCCAGGCCACGCCGATCGCGTCCTCGCCGCCGACGGTCGCGCAGTTGATATCGGGCATGGAGTAGCAGGCCGAGCGCCGTCCCGTCATGACAGGAATGGCAAAGGTGGCAGTTCCAGGGCCTCATCGCGGCGGGTGCGGCGGAATCGCTCCATGGCCCTGTTCTCGCGGGCTACGCCAGCCGGGGGCCGGCCTCTGCGCCTAGCCTTTCCGCAGCATGACGCTGTCGGCGTGGGCCAACAGTCCGCCGGAACATGCGTCAGCACCCAGCGCAGCAGTTTGCGGATATCCTGCCGCGGGCGGCAAAAAAAAGCGGTGCGGACCAGCCGCACCGCTCGAAGGGGGTTGCGCGTCTTTGCAGATGCGCGCCATCGGGGAGGAAACAGGACACCGGCAAAGCACCGGCTCCATGCGGCTGACTATGCGCCGTCATCCTCTACGAAAGGTTAAACTGGCGTGTTTTTGCCGACATTCCGGAGAATTTTTTCGTGACCTCTGAGACAATCGCCAAAATCGACGCGCCGCCGCCTCGGACCGGGCCGCTGGTCGGTCTCAAGATATTGGAAATAGGGCATTACATCGCTGCACCGTTCTGCACCCGCATTCTCGCCGACCTAGGCGCCGAAGTGATCAAGGTCGAGCCGCCCGGGGGGGACCCGTTCCGTGGCTGGGGCGCAAGTGTGAACGGCAACTCTGTCTGGTTCAGCATCCACGGGCGCAACAAGCTTTCGGTCGTGCTGGACCTCAAGCGCGAGCGGGAGACGCTTCTGAAGCTCGCGGCGCGGGCCGACGTTCTGGTGGAGAACCTTCGCGCCGGTCAGTTGGAGCGACTGCGGCTCGGGCCGGATGTGCTGCACGGTGTCAACCCGCGCCTGGTGATCACGCGGATTAGCGGCTACGGCCAGGATGGCCCCTATCGCGACAAACCAGCGTTCGGTGCGATCGGCGAGGCTATGGGAGGCCTGCGCCACCTGACTGCGCATGCCGCTGGAACCAGCGCGCTGCCGCCGCCGCGCTGCGGCATCTCGATCAGCGATGACCTCGCGGGGCTGTATGCGGCCATCGGACTACTATCGGCGGTTTGGCAACGCGACGTGGCCGGCATCGGCAGGGGCCGGGTGATCGACGTGAACCTGGTGGACAGCGTCTTCTCGCTGATGGAGGGCATGCTGCCGGAATACGCAATGGACGGCCGCGTGCGACAGCCGGTCGGCGCGGCGATCGAGACTGCGGCGCCGACCAATACCTACCCCTGCGCCGATGGACGGTGGCTGTGCGTTGCAGGCAACTCCGACCTGATATTCGCCCGGCTGATGACGGCGATCGAGCGGCCGGAGCTGGCGGCAGATCCGCGCTACGCCACGAACGCCAGCCGCTGCGCGCACCGCGAGGAACTGGACGCTGCGATCGCTGCCTGGACCCGAATGCTGCCTGCCAAGGAAGCCGAGACCATCCTGGAGGCCGCCGAGGTCCCCTGCTCGCGGCTGTTCGACATCGCCGACTGCGCGCAGGATCCGCATTTCCTGGCGCGCGGCTCGGTGCTGCAGGTGGACGATCCGCTGATCGGACACACACTGCACCCGGGGCCCACGATCAGGCTGGACGGGGAGGTGCCAGCGGATGTGGTGGCATGGCCCGGACCGGCCGCGGGTGCGCACACGGACTTTGTGCGGGGGGTCTTGCTGGAGGAATGATGGCGGCGCGCGTCGCTGGCCGTGCTCACCCTCGCACAGTATCCGACGCCACCAATCGCGGCGCGGCCAGACTGGCGCGCATCGACCTGCCGATGCGAGATCGGTGCGAAGACGCAGTTCTCTATCGCGCGGATGGCGGCAACGCGGCTTGCAATCCGGCGAGCGTCCACCGGGTCTGAATGCGGCTCACGATCATGCCGTGCCCACCGAGTGGTTGATACCGTCCTTTGTCTGGCCAGGCATCCGCTGATACCGCATCAGATTTGCTCGCTGTTCAGGAACTCGATCACCTCGCCGTTCGGCCCATTGACGAATGCAATCTGCACCTCAGCAGATGCACCGTTTTCACCGCTCAGACTCGCCGCACGAGGTTCGATGCGCGATGTCGCACCAGCGGCGAGCGCCTTCGCATGCGCCGCCTCGACATCGGCGACGCGTAGACAGAAATGCAGCAGCGCGCCTTCGGTACTTTCTTCGTCCGGGCGGCGGCGCCGGCCTTCCGCCTGAACCGTTGACCCCTGCCCGAACACCTCGATGTAACGGCCATCACCGACATCGATGAACGCCGCGCGGTCGATCCGCCCCGGGACTGAAAAGCCGAAGCGAACCGACAAGCCTAGTCCTGCCGTATAGAATCGAATGGTCTGGTCGAAATCCACGGCACGGATCGCGACGTGATGGAAGCCTTGTACGATTCTGGCATCGCTCATTGTTGGCATCCTCACCCAGGTGAACCCCGTTTGCGGAGTTCGCGGTAAATCCCGGACCGCGGAACGTCAATCCGGGGTGTTGTGCCTCGAATGTTGCTCGCGCGGCCAATTGATGATTCTGACCCGTTGTCATGCCGGACGCTTCACTTGAGCGCCCCACGGCATTGCGTCGACCGGCCAATTGGTCCGGCAGTGTCAGCGTTCAGCGTCGGGTTCCTGTTTGGTTGTTGCTCACTGCCATTGCAAGGCGCACAAGGAGCGACCTCCCGGGAGGCAGGCTTTAATGCAGCCTCCACGGACTGCCTTGCGGCGAACTCACGCCGACGTAACGTCCGGGTCGGCTGGCGTGGCCTAGACTGTTGCTGCAAACTCTGCTTTCCAAACCCGCCATGACCCGACGCACTGTCCTGCTTCTGTCCGCGGCTTTCCTGGCCGGCGCCGTTTTCGCCGGACCGGGCGCCCGCCTGTTCGTACCCCGGCTCGCCGCGGCGTACGCCGACCCGGCCGGCTCCGACAAGACCCGTGACCTCGCCTTGTTCGGCGAGGTCATGGCCCGCATCCAGTCCGACTACGTGAAGCCGGTGAGCACTGACGACCTGATTCACTACGCGCTGAATGGCCTGCTATCCGGGCTCGACCCACACAGCGGCTATCTCGACCCCAAGCAGTGGCACGAGATGCGGGTGGAGACACGGGGCAAGTTCGGTGGCCTCGGCATGACCGTGACCGGCGCTGATGGCCTGCTGAAAGTCGTATCACCAATTGACGGAACCCCCGCCGCTCGCGCTGGCATCAAGCCGGGTGACCTGATCACCACGGTAAATGGCAAGACGATCGAGGGCCTGACGCTCACCGAGGCCGTCGACCGGCTGCGCGGGCCGCCGGACACCAAGGTGCTCATCACGATTAAGCGCGAGGGCGACCCGAATCCAATTGAGCTGACGCTGACGCGCGAGATCATCCACATGCAGGTGGTAAAGAGCCACCTCTACGGTGACATCGGTTATGTCCGTCTCGCCGAGTTCAACGACGAGACCGACGCCGGCCTGCGTTCGGCCATTGCCTCGTTCCGCAAGACCGACGGCAAGAAGCTAAGCGGCCTTATCCTCGACCTGCGCAACAATCCGGGCGGGTTGCTGGACCAGGCGGTGTCTGTTGCCAATGACTTCCTGCGCTCCGGTATGATTGTGTCAACGAAAGGCCGGCAGCCGGACGACACGCAGGTGTGGCGCGCGCGGCCGGGCGATCTGCTGACGGGCGTGCCAGTGGTCGTGATGATCAATAACGGCTCGGCGTCCGCGAGCGAAATCGTGTCCGGCGCGCTGCAGGACAATCACCGCGCCATATTGCTCGGCACGCGAAGCTTCGGCAAGGGCTCGGTGCAGACCCTGTTTCCGTTGCGCAACGGCGGCGCCATGCGGCTGACCACGGCGCGATATTATACCCCGGACGGCCGTTCGATTCAGGGACAGGGAATCGAGCCGGACGTGATTGTGCACGAGAGCGACAAACCGCTGCCGGATTTCGGCCCGGCACATGAGTGGGATCTGAACAACACCATCAGCAATGCCGGCGGTACGAAAGCGGAGGCACCACGGCGGCCGGATCTGCAGACGGCCGACGGGATCCCGGAAAAGCCGCCGAAGGACTGGCCCAAATTCGACCCGGCGAAGCCGAGCACAGACTTCCAGTTGCATGAGGCGCTAATCTTGGTGCGCCACCTCGCCGCGGACAGCGGTCTGAACCAGCCCGTGCAACGGGTTTCACGCTAGACCGGCGGCCAGCCGGCGCCCATTGCCTACTGCCCGCCCCGGTGGAATACTGGCCGGTAAGAAAGCCCACCCTCGTGCAACGGGCTCTCGCACCGCCGTGTGTTTCACCGGACAGGAGGAGAACGGACAATGGGTCGCGCATACAATGTGGTCGATGCCGACGGACATATTCTGGAACCGCTGGATCTCTGGGTCGATTACATCGAGCCGAAATACCGTGACGCGGCGCCGAGGCTGGTGCGCGATTCGGACGGCAAACAACGGCTGCAGGTCGGCGACCAGCTGCTCGGCAGCAAGAAGGGTCTCGGCGCGCTGGGCGGGGTAGGCGCGCGTGACGGCACGGTGGTGGACGACACCATGGAATACGAGCAAGGCCGCAAGGGTGGCTTCGATCCGCATGCGCGCATTCCTGATATGGATCTCGATGGGATCGATGCGGCGTTCCTGTACCCCTCGATCGGCTTGTTTGCGGGCGCGGTGTCGGACGGGCCGACCGCAGCAGCCATGGCGCGCGCCTACAACCGCTGGCTTGCCGACTACTGCAAGCCGTATCCGGACCGCTTGTTCGGCGTAGCGATGATCCCGATGCAGTCGGTGGACCTCGCAATCCAAGAAATGCGCTTCGCTCGTAAGGAACTCGGGTTCCGTGGCGTGTTCCTGCGGCCCAACCCGTACAATGGCAAGATGATCCACCATCCGGATTACGAGCCGTTCTGGGCTGCCGCGGAAGAGCTCGACGTGTCAGTCGGGTTCCATGAAGGTGGCAACAGCGGGATGATGCAGGTTGGCATGGACCGCTTCGAGGAACGCGGCGCGCGCCATATCATCACCCATACGATGGAAATGATGCTGGCCTGCATGGCGGTGATCTGGGGCGGTGTCTGTGAGCGGCATCCGAGGGTGCGGATAGCGTTTCTGGAGTCAGGTGGCGGCTGGATCGCGCCGTGGCTGGACCGCATGGACAGGCATTTCGATGATGTCGGGTTCAACGATTCGGGCCTGAAGACGCGGCCTTCGGAATTGTTCCGGCGCAACTGCTGGATCGCGTTCGAGCCGGTGGAAGGATGTCTTGGCGCGCTGGTGGACTATGTCGGTCCGGAAAAGATCCTCTGGGCGACAGATTATCCACATCCGGATGGGTTCTTCCCGGGCGCTCCCGCGAAGGTGCGAGCGCTGCTCGGCAACGCGCCGGCGGCGACGCAGGCCGCAGTGATGGCCGGCGGGGCCAAAGGGTTTTATGCGCTGAACTGACCGCGGGCGGCAGTACTGAGGGCGAGGCAATCTCCCGCCGGAGTTTGCTTCGTCGCCGTGCTGCCCGGCGACGCCGATGTGCGCTCCACGCTTGCTACAGCAGGCATGGAAATGCGCTAAATCCCCACCTCGCCGCTCCGTCGCCGCGCCGCGAGCAATTTGTTCGATTCAAAGAACCGCTCAACGGCGGCGGCGTGCGCGGCTCGCGAGGCGGCGTCGAAATCGCCTGTCGGCCGTGGCTCCGGATCGAAATGCCCGAAATCATCGCGTCCGCGCACCAGCGCTGCCGTCACCCGCACGTCGTTCACCAACCGGCAGTGCGGCGGGATGTAGCTGACGCCGATGCCGATGCGGCGCCGATCGCTGCGGTTCGGCTCCGAGCAATGCACGATATGCGTGTGGTGCAGCGAGATCTGCCCAGCCTGCAGAGGCATCATGACGTAATTGTCGTAATCGAGCCTGTGGCGAATGGTCTGGCCGCGTGACAACAGGTTGCCCGGCGTGAACGTGTCTTCATGCGGCTTCTGGCCAATCACGTGGCTGGCCGGGAGAATCTTGATGCAACCCATCTCCGGCGTTGAATCGGTCAGCGCGATCCACGCGGTGATCTGTTCTGCCGGATCCAGGCCGAAATACGTGCCGTCCTGATGCCAGGACACATGGGACGGTTCATGCGGCTCCTTGAGCCACGACGTGAGATGATAGATGAGGATGTTTGGGCCGATGATGCTCTCAACCGCGTCGAGTATCTTCGGATGGCGCACGAGTTCGTCCATCCATGTGAACAGCAGATGAGATTTCGATCGGATCAGGTTCGGAAGCTTGCTAAAGGTATCACCTTGTTCCCGCTCGAACGCTTCAAGCCGGCCGCGGAAGTCGCGCACCTCGTTGGCGGTCAGGCAATCGAGGGGGAACAGGAATCCTTCGCGGCGGTATTTTGTGACTTGCTCGACTGACAGGCTGGCGGGCATGGAAAGGGCTCCTGGTTCGCCGGCATTCTTGCTCCGACGGCATTCAGCCCGCAAGCGCAGGAGAGCGAACCGCTACGCCTGTCACGCCGCTGTTTGAACTGAGAGCGTCATTGCTGAAATTTCAGAGGCGGCCCCCTGCCGTTACAGTGCGAATATTGGGTTTGCGTCCTGCCCTTGACGCGAGAATATCGCCTCGGCACGTCGCAGCAACGTTGGCAACCCGCCCGTCAGACTACGCAGCATCGGGTCTGAGAGTGGATTCGAAATACTGGGAAAACGGCGGCGAGATCCACGAAGTGTGCCCGAACCTGCGGCGCGTATTCCGCTCGACGCTGTTCCGTCCGATTGGTGAGACCGGTTTCCGGCTTCGGTCAAAGTGCTTTAATCTCACCCGGCCAACGGGGAGGACAATATGCCGTTCATCGCGTCGAATGGACTGACTGAGGCCGAAACCAGCAAGACCATCGAAGCCGGAGGAATGCCCGTGCATTGCCACGATATCGGTTCGGGGGAGCCGGTGTTGTTCCTTCACTCTTATGGTCCAGGCACCACGGCCTGGATCACGTTTCATAAAGTCGTTGGCGCATTATCGCAGCGCTTCCGTTGCATTCTGATGGACTCGCCGAATTTCAGCAAAACCGGACCGATCGTCTACAGGGAGGGCGTCCACGCCGTGCAAGCGCGGACCGGTGTGGCGCTGCTCGACGCGCTGGGCATTTCTCGTGCGCATTGGGTCGGCAACTCCCAGGGAGGGCAGTCTGCGATGGTGGCGGCGATCAACCACCCCTCTTATGTCGATCGCGTTGTCATGGGCGGGTCGCATATCGGCACCGGCGGTGATCGATATCTGATGGCCAATCGCCCCTCGGAAGGCAGCCGCGCCACGCGAGAAGCGATCGATAACCCGAGCAAAGAGAACATAAGACGTTACCTGAAGGTGCATATCGACGATGAGAGCCTGGTGACCGACGAGCTTGTTGATTACATCCACCACGCACATACTTGGTCGCCGGAATTCTTGGAGGCGCGCAGCAAGTCGATCAGCGTGCCACACGATTACACGCCAGAGCTTGCCAGCATAAAATCGCCCGTGTTGCTGATCCACGGGCGCTATGACCGGATGGTTGCGTTCGAAATCAGCATCGCGATCCTGAACCATATCGAGGATTCGCGGATGGTGCTACTCAATAACTGCGGACACTGGACGCCGTTCGAGAAGGCGGCGGAGTATACGGCGCAGGTGCTGGCGTTTCTAAACGGGTACTGAAGCGCATCCTTGCCGATTGAACGGTTCGAGACGCTGCTTGTACGGAGGTCAGGCCGGGCTGGCGATGAGCGCGCAGCATTCGCGGCGCGGGTCGGGCATCTGGCCGTGGAGCCGAACCGCACCAAACGCTGGCTTTCAGAGCGATGGGACGGACTGAACGCGAATGGCTCGGCCTGAAGCGACCCGGTCAAACTTGCTCAGGAGGGTCTGGCGAAGTTCGGTTAAGGAAACGCGGGCCATCAACGGTGCTCTCGGGTAAGGTTCTAGAGAAAAACACTTAAATTCTTATCCAACAACACGTTCGCATCCAGCACGATCGTCCGCCTCGCGATCTTCCACCCGATATCCGTCCGCCTCAGCAGATCGTCCCGATATCCCGACAGAATCTGATGATCTGTTTCCAAATGCGACCGATACACCAGAAACGCCGTCCGGGCGCGAACCTCCCCGCCCTCCAGCGCCTCCGCCTCCAAATTCCCGACCATATGGCGCGTCCGGGACGGCGGGTCCTCCG
>Ga0123355_10020833_pt1 | contig 10480 bp, 10 predicted proteins | sample TergutEmb28metaG_3_FD_89872 | JGI IMG/M metagenome (GOLD analysis project Ga0123355, IMG submission 89872) | Embiratermes neotenicus P1 segment gut microbial communities from Petit-Saut dam, French Guiana - Emb289 P1 | ecosystem: Host-associated > Arthropoda: Insects > Digestive system > Gut ... | reverse complement strand
GTCTTGCCGGCGCCGTTCGACCCGATCAGGCCCGTCAGCTCACCGGCGCCGATGTCGAAGCAGACCTCAGAAAGGACTTGCCGGCCGCCGAGCCGGACACCGACGCCCTCGACGGCGAGCACCACTACAGCTTCGCCGTCGAGGTCTTCCCGGCCACCGCCCGAGTCAGTGCCCGGAGCTCGGCCTGCATCCACGTCTGGTAATCGTACCCAGGGGTCGGCATCGTCTCGTAGACGCCGACCACGGGGATCCCCGCCCTGTGGGCGGCCTTCAGCCAGGTCTCGGTCAGGGGGTCGGTCACCTGCTCGTTGTAGAGGAACACCTTGACCTTGTGGCCCGACAGGAAGCTGGTCTGCTGGGAGATGTCCTGGGGCGCCGGGTCGGTGCCGTTCATGATCGCCGCCTGCAGGGAGTAGGGGGTCAGGTCCTGCGTGCCCGCCGCCTGCAACAGGTAGTCGGCCACCGGCTCGGTGACGGCGACCGGGGTGTTCGGGTGGGCGGCTGCGAAATGGGCCAGCGCCTGGTACCACGGCTTCAGCGAGTCGATGAACCTGGTGGCGTTGGCCTGGAAGTAGGCGGCGTGGGCCGGCTGGAGCAAGGCGAGATCGTTGGCGAGGGCCTCCGCCACGAGCGGCATGGTCTGGGGGCTGTACCACAGGTGCGGATTGGGCGTGCTGTCCGGCAGCCCCCGCAGGGTCTGGACGTCGATCACCTTCCGGCCGCTGCTCGGCGACGCCTTCTCGATCTTGTTCATGAAGTCGTCGTAGCCGATGCCGTTCTGCACGACGAGTTGCGCCGCGGCCACCGTCTTCGCCACCGACGGGCTGGCCTCGAAGGTGTGGGGGTCGGTGTTCGGGTTGCTCATGATCGCCGAGGTGTGCACGTAGCGCCCGCCGATCTGGGCGATCACGTTGGCGTACTCGTTCTCGGCACCGACGGCCCTGATCACCGCCGGCGGCCCGCCCGCCGCGCTCGCCGTGGCGGAACCGAGACCGCCGGCCAGCGTGGCCGTCGCCAGCGCGGAGGCCAGGAGGGCGGTCAGGGGTCGGGGCCGTCGGGGCCGTCGGGGGGAACGGTGCGTGCTCATGGGGCGGTGGCACTCCTGGGATGGTCGGCCTGGACTGGGCTCGAGACGGTGGGACCGGGAATCAGTCCTGCTTCAAGAATGATAATCAGTCTCATCCTGAGTATCAACCTCGGTGGTTCGTTGTTGTAGCGGTAGGGCTCCCCTACCATGAACTCGGCATGGTTGCCATCGACCGGACCGAGGAGCTGCACGCCACCATCGAGGCGCGTCTCCGGCGGGTCGAGCAGCGCTACACCGGCGGTCGCCGGGCCCTCGTCGACCTGCTGCTCGACGCCGGCCGGCCCCTCAGCATCGGGGAGATCGCCGAGGCGCTGCCCAGCCTCCCGCGCAGCTCCGCCTACCGGCATCTGGTCGACCTGCAGACCGCGGGCGTCGTCCGCCGGATCTCCGCCACCGACGAGTTCGCCCGCTTCGAGCTCGACGAGCACCTCACCGAGCACCACCATCATCTGATCTGCACCAGCTGCGGGCGGGTGCTCGACATCACCCCTTCCGCCGGCTTCGAGCGCACCGTGAGCCGTCAGCTCGGGGAGCTGGCGGCCGCTCAGGGGTTCACGCCGACCAGCCACGTGGTCGACGTGCTCGGGACCTGCGCCGACTGCGCCTGACCCTCGCCTGCCTCGCCTGCCCCGCCTGCCCCGCCTGACTCGCGCCGACCGGGCGCCGGCCGGCCCGGGCGCGATCCGTGTCGGCTGGGGGGCCCGATTCGCGCCCGGAACTCTCCGGTCGCCCTGACGGACCTCCGAGGCCCGCCGGGCAGGGCGGGTCAGCGGCCCAGGTCGATGAGCCGCCGGCGGATGATCCGGCCCTCGGCGAGCTCCAGCTCCCCCATGGTGTGGGTCGGTTGCGCCCGGCGGGTCGTGGGCGAACCGGGGTTGAACAGCACCTGGCCCCTTTCCCCAACGTCGTTCCAGGGGATATGGCTGTGACCGAACACGACCAGGTCCGCGTCGGGGAACCTCCGGCTCATGCGTCGGGCCCGGTCGGCGCGGTTCTTGCTGTCGTGGATCATCGCCACCCGCACCCCGGCCAGCTCCAGTTCGAGGGTGAGGGGGAGGCGCCCCACCAGGTCGACGTCGTTGTTCCCCAGCACAGCGTGAGTCGGTACGGCATCCTCAAACCGGCGCAGGATCCCCTCGTCGAGCACGTCGCCGGCGTGGAGGACCACGTCGGAGCGACGGATGCGCCGCCAGGCCTCGGCGGGGAGGTCGCGCCAAGGCGGCGCATCGCGGAGGTGGGTGTCCGCAATCACGGCAACCCTGCACACCCCTCCCACGGCCCGCACCCTAGCGAGCCTCAGGTCGCGACCCCGTCCCCGAGCCCGTCGATCACCGCGGCCACCAGTCGGTCCGCTGCGACGGATGCCGATTCCTCGGTTCGGGCCTCGACCATCACCCGGATCACCGGCTCGGTGCCGCTCGGCCGGAGGAGCACCCGCCCGTCGGAGCCGAGTTGCGCCTCCACGGCCCGGACCTCGTCCCACACGCCGGCGGCATCGTCGAGCGCCGAGCGGTCGGTGACCTTCACGTTGCGCAGCACCTGGGGCAGGCGCTCCATCGCCGAGCCGGCCAGGTCGGCCAGCGTGCGGCCCGAGCGGGCCATGACGTCGAGCACCTGGAGCCCCGAGAGGAGCCCGTCGCCGGTCGTGGCCAGGTCACGGAAGATGACGTGTCCCGACTGCTCTCCCCCGAGCGACCAGCCTCCCCGGTCCAGCGCCTCGAGCACGTAGCGGTCGCCCACCGGCGTCTGGTGGACGGCGATCCCCCGCTCGGCCATCGCGAGGTGGAACCCGAGATTCGTCATCACCGTGACCACCACCGTCTCCCCTGCGAGGCGCCCCCGGCCGAGCAGGTCGAGCGCGCACAGCGCGATCACACGGTCGCCGTCGACGATCTGGCCGGCGGCGTCCACGGCGATCACCCGGTCGGCGTCGCCGTCGAAGGCCAGCCCAGCGTCGGCGTGCTCGGCCACCACGGCCGCCGCCAGCCCCGAGGGATCGGTCGATCCGCACCCGGCGTTGATGTTCGTCCCGTCCGGGGCGTTCCCGAGCACGGCCACGAGGTCCGCTCCCGAAGCCCGGATCACGTCGGCCGCCGTGGCGGTCGCCGCTCCGTTGCCGAGGTCCAGCGCCACCCGCAGGCCGTCGAGCCGGCGCCCCCCGAGCGACGCGAGGAGCTGCTCGGTGTACCGCCGGCGGCCGTCGGCGTCGGTGCCCACCCAGCCGATGGCGGAGCCCACCTTGCCCGGAGTGGTCGGTGCTGCGCCGGCGGCCGGGGCGGGGGTCGCCGGCGGGTCCGTGGCGGCGACCGCGCTGGCGAGCCCGGCCTCGATCCTTCCCTCGGCGTCGTCGCCGAGCTTGATGCCACCCGCGGCGAAGAGCTTGATGCCGTTGTCTGGGAAGGGGTTGTGCGAGGCGGAGATCACCGCCGCCGGGGCCCCGCGCATCGCGGCCAGCGCGGCGACGCCGGGCGTCGGGAGCACCCCGAGGTCCACCACCTCGACCCCCTCGGCTGCGAGCCCGGCGCCCAGCGCGGCGAGGAGCAGGGGCCCGGAACGGCGCGTATCGCGGCCAACGAGGAACGGCCTCCCGGGGATCCCGAGCTCGCGGGCGGCCACCCGCCCGAGCGCCAGGGTCAGTTCAGGGGTGAGCTCGCTGCCGGCGACGCCGCGAAGGCCGTCGGTCCCGAAACGCGGGGTCACGGGAGGCGGGCCAGCCGGACGCGCGGGCTAGCGCTTCGAGTACTGCGGAGCCTTGCGGGCCTTCTTCAGGCCGTACTTCTTGGACTCCTTCTCGCGGGCGTCGCGGGTGAGGAACCCTGCTTTCTTCAGCGTGGACCGAAGCTCGGGGTCGAGCTCGATCAGGGCCCGGGCGATGCCGAGACGGAGCGCCTCAGCCTGGCCCGACACGCCGCCGCCGCTCATCGTCGCGTCGACGTCGAACTCCTCCGCCTTCTCGGTCAGCCGGAGGGGCTCGGTGATGATCATGCGGTGCGTCGCCGAGGGGAAGTAGTCCTCGATCGCCCGCCGGTTGACGGTGATCTTGCCACCCTCCGTTCCGGGACGGAGTCGGACTCGCGCGATGGCCGCCTTGCGGCGACCGGTGGTCTGGGTGAGCGGCTTGGGCATCCGGGGTGGCTTCCTTGCGATCTGGGTGGGGCGTTACGGGCGGCGGTCGGTGGGGGTCTCGGGCGAGGAGATCAGGCCGGCGGCCGGTGGACGCGGGGGTCGACGGCGAGCGGCTGAGGGTTCTGTGCGGCGTGGGGGTGGTTCGGGCCGGCGTAGACCTTGAGCTTGCGGATCATCGAGCGCCCGAGGGGGCCCTTCGGCAACATCCCCCGAACGACCTTGCGGAACAGCTCCTCGGGATCCTTCTCCATGAGGTCCTTGTAGCTCCTGGAGGAGAGTCCACCGGGGTAGCCCGAGTGCCGGTAGGCGAGCTTCTTGTCCGCCTTGTCGGAGCTGAAGCGCATGCCCGCGGCGTTGATCACGATCACGTGGTCGCCGGTGTCGACGTGGGGCGCGAAGATGGGTTTGTGCTTGCCCCGCAGCACCGACGCGACCTCGGTGGCGAGCCGTCCCACGACCGCGCCCTCACCGTCGAGCAGGTACCAGGCTCGCTGAATGTCGTCTGGTTTCGGGGTGAACGTGCGCACGTCGGGTTCCTTCGGTCTCTACGGTCTCTGAGGCGTCGGCGTTTGCTGGGCCGTCCGGCACCACAGCATCGCCGGCTGAGCGCCGCAAGGGCGCGCTTGTCGCCCAGGCCGGCAAACCAGCATAGGCGAGATCCGGGGGTCCCGGCAATCAGGTCCGCCGGCGGGTTTTCGGGGGTCCGTCCGGTCACTTTGGTACCTCTCGGACAACCTGCTTAGAGTTGGCAATCGTGAGCCTCCTCGCGACGCAGCTGCTGGGTGCGACGAACTTCGGGTCGCCATCCGGCGTCACCAAGCAGGCGCATGAGGTCATCCGTCTGTGGAGGATCACCTACTACTTCGCCATCCCGATCGGCCTCCTCGTGATCGGCCTGATCGTGTGGTGCGTCGTCCGTTACCGGGTGCGGCGCGGCAGCACCCGCCAGCCGGCTCAGTTCCAGTACCACATCCCGATCGAGGCGGCCTACACCCTGATCCCGATCGTGATCGTGGGCATCATCTTCGGCTTCCTCTACGGCGCGGAGGACCGGGAAGACGCCGTGGCCAAGAACCCCGCGGTCATCGTCCACGTGCAGGCATTCCAGTGGGGCTGGCGGTTCATCTACCCGAACGGCCACTCACAGGTAGGTGACGTGGCGGAAGAGCCGAACATCAACGACACCAGCACGCTGCCGATCCTCTATCTCCCCGAGAACGAGACCGTGCAGCTCGACCTGCACTCAGACGACGTCGTCCACTCCTTCTATGTCCCCGAGTTCCTGTTCCAGCGCGACATCATCCCGGGGATCAAGAACACGGTCGACTTCAACATCACCCATACCGGGAGCTGGATCGGTGAGTGCACGAACATCTGCGGTACGTACCACGCCTTCATGAAATTCCGTGTAAACGTCCTCAGCGTGGCTGACTACAACGCCTGGTACGCCAAGCAGAAGCCGGGCTCCGTCACCAACTCCGGTCGGTCGGTCACGTCCTACAGCAGCGACACGGGAGGAAACAGCTAGTGACGATCCTCCACGAGCGCCCGGCAGGAGCCGAGCCCGAGTTCGGGCCGGGTCGAGTCGAGCCGCTCACCGAGATCATCCCCGGCCCCAGGCCGCACGGATGGGTGCGGTTCATCACCAGCACCGATCACAAGCAGATCGGCCTCAACTACATGGTGACGGCCTTCATCGGCTTCCTCACCGCCGGTCTGATGGCCGAAGGCATCCGGACGCAGCTGGCCGTGCCGAACAACCACTTCGTCACCCTCGACACGTTCAACCAGCTGTTCACGATGCACGGCACGATCATGCTGTTCGTCTTCCTCGGCCCGTTCGCGTTCGGCCTCGCGAACTACATCGTCCCGCTCCAGATCGGCGCGCCGGACATGGCCTTCCCCCGGTTCAACAACCTTTCGTACTGGCTGTACCTCGGCGGCTTCCTGATCCTGCTGTTCAGCTTCATGACCAACAACGGCGCCGCCGACTTCGGCTGGTTCGGCTACGCCCCGCTGACCGAGTCCATCCACTCGCCGGGTCCCGGCGCCGACATGTGGATCATCGGCATCGCCCTCACCGGCTTCTCGGGCATCTTCACCGCCGTCAACACCATCAGCACGATCTTCTGCCTCCGCGCCCCCGGCATGGTCATGTTCCGGATGCCGATCTTCTGCTGGAACCAGATGGTCACGATGTTCCTGGTGCTCCTCGCCTTCCCGGTGCTCACCTCGGCGATGGCGATGCTGTGGCTGGATCGCCACCTGAACACCCACTTCTACGACCCGAACGGTGGCGGGCAGCCCATCCTGTGGCAGAACCTGTTCTGGTTCTTCGGTCACCCCGAGGTGTACATCCTCGCCCTTCCGTATTTCGGGGTGGTGACCGAGGTCATCGCGACGATGTCCAAGAAGCCGGTGTTCGGCTACAAGGGCATGGTCGCCGCCACCCTGTCGATCGGCGGCCTGTCGATGGGCGTGTGGGCGCACCACATGTACACCACCGGTGCGGTCCTGCTGCCCTTCTTCGCCGGCATGTCGCTGTTGATCGCCGTGCCGACGGGCATCAAGTTCTTCAACTGGATCGGCACCATGTGGCGAGGGACGATCACCCTGTCGACCCCGATGCTGTTCTGCATCGGGTTCTTGATGATGTTCCTCCTCGGTGGCCTGACCGGCGTGATCCTGGCCCAGCCGCCGCTCGACTTCCAGCTCCACAACACCTACTTCGTGGTTGCCCACTTCCACTACGTGATGTTCGGCGGCTCCGTATTCGTGGTGTTCGCGTCGATCTACTACTGGTTCCCGAAGTACACGGGCCGGATGCTCGACGAGCGGCTGGGCAAGCTGAGCTTCGTCCTGCTGTTCGTCGGGTTCAACCTGACCTTCTTCCCCCAGCACGACCTCGGCCTGCGTGGCATGTCCCGCCGAATCGCCACCTACCCCGACAACCTGGGCTACAACTTCCTGAACCTGCTGTCCTCCATCGGGGCGTACATCACCGGCATCGGCGTGATCCCGACGCTGTGGAACATCTTCCGTTCCCTGCGCCACGGCAAGATCGCCGGCGACAACCCGTGGGACGGCCAGACCCTCGAGTGGGCGACCTCCTCGCCGCCACCCGAGCACAACTTCGAGGCCCTGCCCCCGATCCGCTCGGAGCGGCCGCTGTGGGACGCCAACCACCCCGACATGCTCACCCAGGCCGGGCACTGACATGCGAGCGCAGCGGGCGCCGCGCTGCGGCGCAGCCACACCGGCAGCACTGAGGAAGGGGGCGTCGCGGTGAAGTACGAGTGGAAGGTCACCGGGGGCGCAGCGGCGTTCCTCGCGGCCACCGGGCTCCTGTACTGGTTCACCAGCTACGAGAACTCGGGCACAGTGATGCTGGGGTTCAGCTTCGCCGCCTACGGGATGCTCGGCGGGTTCCTGCTGCTGTGCTGGTTCCGGCGCAAGCGGATCCCCCGACCCGAGGACAACCCCGACGCGACCCAGGAAGACGGCGCCGGGGAGGTCGCCTTCTTCCCGGCGGCGAGCATCTGGCCGGCCGGCATCGGCCTGGGGGCGATCTTCTGCGCCGTCGCCCTCATCTACGGCAACTGGTATTGGATCATCGGGCTCCCGTTGATCATCGGTGCCGTGATCGGCTTCACGGTCGAGGCCGAGAGCGGCCTGGACCAGGTCGACGAGCTCCACGCCGAGGCGGCGAAGCGGGCGGCCGAGGAGCACCCGGACGGGACCGACGGGGTGCACGAGAGCCACGCAGAGCACTCCGAGCGCTCCTAGAGAAAGTCGTCGCCGCACCTTCGGTGCGGCGTCCGTCTCCTCTTAGTCGCCCGTCTTCGACGGGCGCTGGCGCAGGGCCTCCCGAACCCACGCGACCACCTCATCGCGTGACTGCGTTGCGGTGACCCGCCGGACCAGCCACCCGGCGAGCGCCAGGTCGGAGTAGCGCACCGCGTCGGCGTCGAAGCGCCACCGCCGGCCGTGGTAGTCGAAGCCCTCGAACTCCAGCCCGACCCTCGGGTAGGGGTATCCCAGGTCGATCAGGTACACCCGCCCGCCGATCGTAACCCGAACCTGCCGCTGCGGAGCCTCCAGGCCGGCGCCGACGATCCACCCGAACACCCGGTCCTCCCATTCGCTGTCCCCCACCCCGGCACCGGCCAGGCGCAGGTCCAGCATCTCCCGGAACCCGCCGCTGCCCCGGTAGCCCGGGCCGGATCGGTCAGCCTGCCGGCAAGCCAGCTCGTCGGGGGTGATCAGGTGCCGGCGGTGGGCCTCGTCCAGCGCCCGTTCGAGGGCGGTCTCCGGCACGACGCCCCGAAGATCGAGGAGGGTCCTGGCCACGGTCGTCACCGGGATCCGGTCGCGCAGCGTCACATCGCCCGCCGGCAGCGCCGCCCGATGGGTGAGGATCCCCCCGAATCTGCCGCTCCGGCCGTGGGGGACGGTGACCTCGCATTCTTTGGCCAGGATCCCCTCGAGACCCCAGAGGACCGCCGCCGATCGGTGCGAGGCTGCCACCAGGCTGCCATAGGCCAGGCAGGCCGCCATCGTGCGCTGGCGCCATGACGGCGGCGCGCCGACCAGGCGGTACACGCCCGGATAGACGACCACCAGGAGTCCTTCCCGGCGGAAGCGCCGCAGCGTGCACTCCCCCACGAACTCGACTGCCTGACGCTTGGCGATCAGACCCCACTGTTGGCGCGCTATTCCATCGACCCTCGACCATATATCCATGAAAGACATGGTGAGGGATTGGTGTGACACCAAAGCTCTGGGTGCGATTCGCGCGCCCCCGGACGCGCGATTCGCGCCCTAAAGGAGCCGCGCCTCGCCGGCCGCACCCCCGCCCGCTCGCCCGCTCGCCTCCCGGACTCAGGGCGCGATCCGTGTCCCCCAGCGAGCGCGCTTCGCGCCCTGAAAGAACACCCCTCGCCGGCCGCACCCCCGCCCGCTCGCCTCCCGGACTCAGGGCGCGATCCGTGTCCCCCAGCAAGCGCGCTTCGCGCCCTGAGCCGCCGGCACCCCGCGGCAAGAAGCCTAGGAGACGGGTGAGCCCTCCACCACGCCGTCGCCCCCCTGCCCGACCTTCGCCGCACCCTCGCCGGCCGCCCCCGCGCCGGCACCCGACGAAGCCCCCGCCGGCGCCGCCTCAGGCTCGTCGGCTGCGTGGCCATCGCCCTCGGCCCCGTCGACGTGCCCGTCCTCCCCGACGTGCCCGTTCTCGCCGTGCCCGTTGGTCTCGGCCGCGCCGTGGTGCTCGTCGCCGAGCGTGTGATAAGAGCCGTCCGGGTGGCGGACGATGATGCCGCCGACGGGCCGCATGATCGGGTGGCTGTCACGCAGCTGCAGCGACTTGCAGACGCGGTAGGCGACGAGCCCGACGACGATCGGCCCGACGAACACGGCGATCTGGAGGATCTCGATCAGCCGCTCGAAGGCGATGTGGGTGTCGTTCCCGAGGAGGTCGGTCCCGCTGGCAAACGTCAGGACAGTGAAGAAGGTGAGCGCCCCGGCGCCGACGGCGGTTCGGATCGGCACGTCGCGGGGTCGCTGGAGCAGGTTGTGGAAACCGTTGTCCCGGGTCAGCTTCTTGTCGATCCAGGGCCAGGCGTACATGAGCGTGAAGACGATCCCGGGGATCAGGATGCCTGGGAAGAACGGGTTGGCGATCTCGACGCCAAAGGAGCGGAACTCCCAGTGCGGCCAGAGCCGGACGGACCCGTCGAGCCAGCCCACGTACCAGTCGGGTTGTGCCCCCGCAGAGACGTTGAAGGGCGTGTAGGGGCCGTAAACCCAGATCGGGTTGACCTGGACGAACCCGCCCAAAGCGGCGAGCACCGCGAACACGATGCAGAGCAGGGCCGTCGACTTCAGGGCGTACTGGGGCCAGACCCGGCTGCCGCGGATGTTCGTCTCCGTCTTGCCGGGGCCGGGGAAGTCGGTGTGGCCCTGGCGCCAGATGATCATCAGGTGGGCGGTCAGCAGGCCGAGGATCGCCAGCGGGAACAGGAACTCGTGGACGACGAACAGGCGCGGGATGAGCGAGGTGCCCGGGAACTGACCGCCCCAGAGACGGAACGCCAGCCAGACGCCGATGACGGGGATCGACTGGACGATCGAGAAGACCACCCGGAGCCCGGTGCCCGAGAGGAGGTCGTCGGGAAGGGAGTAGCCGCTGAAGCCCTCGAGCATGCAGATCATCAGCAGCGTCAGCCCGATGATCCAGTTCAGCTCGCGGGGCTTGCGGAAGGCGCCCGT
>Ga0123355_10020832_pt1 | contig 10480 bp, 11 predicted proteins | sample TergutEmb28metaG_3_FD_89872 | JGI IMG/M metagenome (GOLD analysis project Ga0123355, IMG submission 89872) | Embiratermes neotenicus P1 segment gut microbial communities from Petit-Saut dam, French Guiana - Emb289 P1 | ecosystem: Host-associated > Arthropoda: Insects > Digestive system > Gut ... | reverse complement strand
TTTTTGGAGCAAGACCTTCGCCTTTCTCCACTCGTCTTTTCCACTCCTTTATTGTGGTTGTGACTACTCCAAAGAGTTTTGAAGTTGATTCTTGGGTATGTTCCTTTGACAGGTGTTTCAACACCTGCTCTTTAAATTTTTTATCATATCCCATGCGTTTAGTATATCACTTTATTAGATCACTTTAAAGTGGCTTGAGTATAAATTCCTATACTCTTTCATCTCATGGATTTTTCAAAAGGGTGTTATTTCTGTACATACTTTCATATCCGGGGGCTTGCCAGTTTGTAGCAGTTTACTGCCATATAATAAAAACCATCCGACATTTAACGGATGGTTCTTATTATTTCATGTGTCTGCTTGACAGACGGTTCATTTTTGCTCTCATTCACTTTTTTTCGTAAGTAGCTCTTTAACATGTTGCGCATCTTTAATTTCCAACGAACGGTCACCGGCTAAGTGTTCCAGGTGATGAGTAAGCTCATGGTGCAGCACATATTTTATTTTTTCCCTAAACCCTTCGGGGTCTAAATATCCATGCGCAGCCACCAATGAACCATAATTGATTGTTACATACCGGCCTAATCCGTGAGGTTCTACATGATATTGCCCCAGTATTAATAGGCCATTGCTGTCATAAAGGGGGGCTTGCACAAGTGAAACACCGCAGTTTAAGCCCTTAAATATTTCCGGCGGAAGGTCGTCGATGAATTCGTCCAAAGCCTCTTGAGCTGCTTCAAATGTAAGCATATGTTAATTAACTTCCGTTTTCCAAAGCCCGTGCAGGTTGCAATAGGCGTAAACTGCAACTGCTTTATCATTAGAAAAACAAAAAGACGCTTTGGGTTCATTACCTATTTCTAATGATTTGTGTTGCCCGCCATGCTCTGTCTCAACATAAATGAACATGATATGGTGGGCGGCCTCCATGGGGTGCAAAACACTTCCAATCGCAACATGCATTACATTTTCTGATATGGTTATGTCCGGTAAATGTTTTTCCGTACTTGCGTCTTCTGTGTTTACGATAAGTTCCGACATTTGAGCACCACAGCAAACAAGCGGTATACCTTTGTTTTCGATAAGATCTGCTATATTGCCGCAGCGTTTACATATAAAAAATTTTTGATTTCCTTTCATTGCCAGCCTCCTATACTTTTGAAAATTCGTCCTTTCCTACGCCGCACATTGGGCATACAAAATCGGCGGGAACGTCGTTCCATTTTGTACCGGGGGCAATTCCGTTATCGGAGCTGCCTTCGGCCTCATCATAAACCCAACCACAAATGTCGCATACATATTTCATATCCATCGCTCCTTTTTTATACCTTGTAAACTTCAATTGCTCACGCATAAGTAGAAGTTTACAGGATATCTGTTACAATAGTTATAGCATATTTTCATGCAAAAAAGCTATGTTAATTTCATGTCTTTTCAGCAGAAATAAAGCCGTCCTGTCGGAAAACCGGTAGAACGACCTTATTAAGATTACAGGGTAGTACGTTGTTTAATTTTGACGGTCGGAATGGCCTACAAAGTCGTTTGGCGGTTCAAAATTGGGGGCATCAGGCATAACAACGGCGCAAATAACATACAAAATTATGCCGCCAAAAAACGCGCTAAAAACTGTAAAGAGTGCCCAAATTACACGGACAATGGTTGGGTCGATATTGAAGTATTCGGCTATGCCGCCGCATACTCCGCTAATAACCTTGTTTGTTCTGGATTTACATAGTCTTTTCATAGCTATCGCTCCTTTTAAATGGGGCGCTGCCCCAAGCCCCGCCGCTACGCAGGGAATGAATCCCTGCTACGCTTCCTTCGGGGTGGGTGAGACACCCACTTCATTTTTATATACGCGTATTGCGTGTATTTGTCTGATTTTGTCTACTGATATCCATCCACATGCCTGCGGCTTCTTTGAGCATAACTGAAATATTTATCTCCTGCAACTATAATATGATCAATTACAGGGATATCTATTAACTTTAGCGCGTCTTTTACTCTTGTCGTAAGTGCATTGTCGTTGTGGGATGGTGTTATTGTGCCGCCGGGGTGGTTATGCGCCAAAATTACATTGGCTGCATGATATTCCAGCGCCTTACGTACCAGCTCGCGAGTAAACACGGGAACCTCGTCTACTGTTCCTTTAGATATTTGTGTCACATAGTTAAGCCGCAGCTGGGTATCCAGGCATAGTACATAAAAAATTTCCACTGGTTCGCCCACAAACAGGCTTATGGCGTATTCTCCGGCAATTTTTGCTTCGCTAAGGACTACCTTGTCGCTCCATTTGCTGCGCAAGTAACGCTTTGCAATCCCCGGCATAAGGCTTAACAATACGGCAATATTTTCCGAACAGCCCAGCCTTGCCATTATCGTTTCGACGTTTGCGTCAAAAAGATTCTGCAATGTCTTAAATTCTTTTAGCATTTTGTGGGCGATTCCGTTAGTATCGCACCGTGGATAGCAATAATATAACAATATTTCAAGGACTTCGTGGTCGTGGAAACTCTCCAGCCCATGTTCTTTATACCGCTTGCGCATACGTTGGCGGTGGTTTGCGTGTATGTTTTTATCCGGCATCTTTGTCACCACTCACCCATCACTGCATGGCATCGTCCAAGGCATCGGTTACGGTTTTTAGCACTTTTATCCGTGAAAATTTCTTGTTGTTAGACTCCACAATTATCCATGGTGCATGAGGCGTATGGGTACGTGCAATCATTTCGTCCACGGCCATTTCGTATTCATCCCATTTTGAACGGTTATTCCAGTCTGCATCGGTGATTTTGTGCCGCTTTAGCGGGTCGTTCTGACGGTTCTCGAACCGGTGAAGCTGTTCGTCTTTGTCGATATGCAGCCAAAATTTTAGCATAATCATGCCGTGGCTAACCAAGTGCTGCTCCATCTCGTTTATTTCCTGGTACGCCCGCCGCCAAATAGGCTCCGGGGTAAGCTTGTCCACACGCTCTATGAGCACCCGCCCGTACCAAGAGCGGTCAAAAATGGTAAGATGCCCGTCCTTGGGCATTTTCACCATAAAACGCCACAAGTAATGCCTTGCCAGTTCGTGGGAAGTTGGCGGGCCAATGGGAACCACTGCGTAGCATCGCGGGTCTATTTCCGACGTTAGCCGCTTGATATTGCCGCCTTTACCTGCGGCATCCCAGCCTTCATAGGCCACCACTGCAGAGCGCCGTGTTACATACATTTTATTACACAGCTTTCTCATGCGATGCTGATAATGCTCTAGCGCGTCTTTATATTCTGCATCGCTAATGGTTTCGTCGGGGGAAATATTTTGCAATGTGCGCGGTATGTTTGGCAAAACTGCAGGCATTGCTGGTACTGCCTCTTGTTGCCTTCGCTTTTCCTTTAGTTTAGCCGTTATTGCGTCAATTATTGTGCCCATTATTTTACAAGCCGCGTAACGTTTATCTTCTGCTTCTATAATATGCCACGGGTTTTCTTCCGTAGAAGTCATTTTTAGGGCTTTTTCAAAAAGGCGCAGATGATGCTCGTAATTATCGTTTTGCGCCCAATCGTGAGGGCGCACACGCCAAGATGAATTTGGGTCTTTCTCCAGCTTCTTAAAGCGGCGGCGTTGCTCTTCCTTGCCAATATGCAAGAAGAATTTGATTATCAAGTATCCATCTTCCGTAAGTTGCCGCTCGAAGGCGTTTACATCTGAATAAAAGCTGTGTGATTCCATATTTGAAAGGTGCCACTCCTCACGCACGCCGGGCAAAATTATCCTGTGCCAGCTTTTGTCCATGATTACAATTTGACCCCTTGCGGGCAGATACGTCCAAAAACTCCACAAAAATGGGCGCATTATTTTGTCTTCGGTTACTTTGCCGGCAGTGCGTACGTCAAAATAACGCGGATCCATCGGGTTTGTTACACGGGATATCGATGTTCCCTTGCCGGAAGCCCCCCAGCCTTCGAATACCAGTATGACAGGCAGGTTTGCTTCACGTACTTCCTGTTGCAGTTGTGCAAGCGTGTCTTCCATTTTGGGCAAAATTTCTTTGTATTCCTTTTTATCCATTGTTTTGTTCAGATTTATGTCAGATAGCATTATCTCACCTTCCGTAATTCGTTCCATGGTGAGTATACCATAAATTTTGAAGCGTGTAACATAAAAGGACAACACTACATAGTATGTACCAGGAACTCGAGTTCCTTTATATAGATTAGGCGTGGGCGGGGCATGGCGCAGGTTTGCCTGCCCTCCTGCGTCAACTTTATAGCAGCAACTTAAAAAGCGGCTATGCCGCTTCCCGCAGTGTAGGGGCGGGGCTTGGGGCAGCACCCCATTAAAATATTATAAGGAGGATTCCCATGGGTGAAAAATGTTGTGTAATTGAAAGTATGTTCCGGCACATTGGGCAAACGGTAACTATTTTTACTTCTAGCGGCGGGTTGTCTGGTAATGGCTTTACCGGCGTTTTGGCCGGTATCTGCGACGGCTGCGTTAAATTGATAACAGATATTGGCGCACCGCCGACTTGTCCACTTGGCAGTGCATGTTGCGGCGGCTTGCCGTTTGACGGTGAAATAGACGGCATACGCGGTGGCTTGTGTGAGCGTGGCGGCCGTTGCGGCGGGCGTGGACGCGGACGCGGCTTGGGCTGGAACTGGTTGGGCAGCGTAACTGTAATTCCATGCGAAAGAATAGTAAGCTTTACGCACAATGCGATTTAATTTTGGAAAAGAAGGTGTCCTGCTAGTCGGATGACGGGCAGGACACTTTTGTTGCGTTTCTTGATTGAAAAGACCTGGTACCAGGTCTCGGAGCGTTCCAAAAACGCCTGATATCAGGCGGTAAAAAATCTCCAAAAACAGTTATTTTTCCGCAGGGACTCTGTAATTAAAATTTTTGCCATTGAGACACCTCCCATGAATATATTGTAGCACCTTTTTGTCATGGAGTTGTAACGGGAGATTGTGTTTTGGCTAAAAATGCAATATGATTGACTTAGTGAAGTGCTACATAGCGGAGGTCGCAAAAATTATGATAATATGGATAAACGGTGCATTTGGTTCCGGCAAAACCAGTGTTGCCCAAGCAATACATCAAAAAGTCAGCAACTCATTCATATATGACCCAGAGCAAGTCGGTTACTTCCTGTGGAACAACTTTCCTGACGCACTAAAACGAAAAGGCAATTTCCAGCACATGGACATATGGCGCGAATTTAACTACAAGATACTAAAGCACATAAATGCCAACTATTCAGGGGCAATAATCGTTCCAATGACCATATATTTAAAACAGTACTACGATGAAATACCGGGCCGCCTTGCAAGCGACGGCGTACCGGTCGAATCTTTTATTTTATCTGCAACCAAGCCTACCATTATAAATAGATTGCTACAGCGTAGTGATGATGACGAATGCTGGGCGGCGCAGCACATTGATATTTGCCTGAATGCATTTGAACAAGAGATTCCCGGCGAAAAAATAAATACAGAAGAAAAAAGCATTAATGAAATTGCCTGTGAAATTATCAAACGTACACAAATAACTGTATAAAGGAAGTGCGGTATGTTCAAAAAATTCAATTACAAGTCTTTGCAGGATTTGAAGAAAGATATTGAAAGCCAGCGTAAGCACACGATAATAATGATAACCGCAGTTATGGCCTTTATCATGCTTGCCTTATCCGCCTGCGGCAGGGAGCAGGACAACCAAGAAGAATCCCGTACCCGTACATTATCATTTTACAGCTCAAGTTTGCATATCGGTGTCGCAATGCAGGCTGCTAGAGATATGAATGCATCGTGGCGTGAGCGGGGGTATCCCTACGAATTTGTGCTGGATTTAGATTTCTTCCCATATACGGATTGGGAAGGGGCAGATGACCGCTATACACGGTTTATGGTACAACTGATGGCAGGACAAGGGCCGGATGTTTTAATTTTTGATAGGGGGTTTGACATCAATGCCTTGGCGAGGTCAGGTTTTTTGATGGATTTTAACAGGCTAATAAACAACTGTCTCCGCACAACTAGGGAAGATTTTTTCACCCGGCCGTTGGAAGCTTTTGAGATGCACGGCGGGCTGTATATGTTCCCCACAAATTTTGACTTTAACTATGTAACGATAAACACAAGCCTTCCGCAGTCTATCATCGACAGCTTTACCCGGCACGAATTGATTACTGTTGAACAAATGATGGGAATTTACTTGCAGCTCATGGATAACTACGCTCACGAGTTTGGTCATATGCACCTTGGGCTGTCAAATGCCTTGAGGGGAGGAGCCGGGGCGCAAAGTATAGTAGGGCATACAATGGGCTACTTTATAGATTTCGATACACGCACCAGCGACCTGACAAATCCCGGGTTTGTATCATTCATGGATACTTATTTTAGGGTAGGTGAAGGAGGCGGCATTCTTGGATTTGGAGGCTGGATGAGCAGGGCTGTCCAGCTCGAATTTGTCGACTCCTATGTGTTTATAATTCACAGCAATAGACATGGGCAGGCACAAAATCATTTTACCCCCTACGCGCCTGTTTTTTGCCATCCAAAACTTCTTGTAAATAATGAAGGCAAGCTGATAACGGATTCACCATTGGGGCAGTCCATCATGGCCTCCATCGGGGTTACTGCCGCAGGGAATAGCGATTTGGCTTGGGAATTTATCCAATATCTTATCCGCGTTTATACCACAGGAGTGGAGGGATCCTTTGGCTTAACGTTTGGCCCTACTTATTTCGGTTCACCCATCATGCGGGCATTGTTCGAGGATCATTCCATACGCGCGTTTCATAGATTTTTGGATGCCGAGACAGGTATATCGACATTAACTTTTGGCCAGCATAGCAGATATTTGAACCCTGACTGGAACCGAAACAGCGAATTATATGTAGGAATGTCTGACCCCGAAGAACGCATAAGTCAAATTGACGCTGCCATACAACGTATTGCAATGTACAACGAAATGCCAATGGCCATGCTTTTTTCAACGGTACCCGCACGTTTATTTGAAGATAATTTAGACTTGTTTATGCGCGGGGCAATAACCACACAGGATTTTACACAGCGCACACAAAATGCGGTGTCGCTTTGGCTTATAGAGTAAGGTGTTACCCGAAAGAGTGAATTTATATTGACAGCATTGATTCTAAAGCAAATTCCTAATATAATGTCAGTTGCGAATATACTAAGGAGGTAATATGTTTTGAACTTAATATGGGCTATAATGATGATAGTGGCCATACTCGCAGTAATTGGTGTAACGGCTTTCTACTTCATAAACAGGTGGGCTGGCAAGAAAGCCGCCGCACAGCAGGATATGGTGGCGCAGCACAAGCAGACTGTATCCATTTATGTCATTGACAAAAAGAAAGACAAAATCACCAACGCCGGTTTCCCTAAAGCCGTGGCAGACCAAATCCCGCGTATGGCAAAGCTAATGAAGACACCACTGGTAAAAGCAAAAATTGGCCCGCAAATTATGACTTTGGTTTGCGATGCCAAAGTTTTTGACGCCCTACCGGTTAAAAAAACTGTATCCGTTGAACTTGCCGGTGCGTACATTGTAGGCATGAAAGGCATGAAGACTAAAATGGAAATGGCAGAACTACGTAAATCACGCCGTAAGGGTGATGTATCTACAGCCACAGAAAACAAAGGGTTTTTATCCAGATTCAGAAAGTAGGCGTGTGATGAGTTATCAGCTAATGTATGCAAGTTGGCTTAACGACCCAACTGTTGACGAAGCCACAAAAGCAGAACTGCGAAATATTGCCAACGACCCAAAAGAAATAGAAGACCGGTTTTACAAAGAATTGGAATTTGGCACAGGCGGGTTGCGCGGCGTATTGGGCGCAGGCACAAACCGCCTTAATATCTATACAATTCGCAAAGCTACACAAGGCTTAGCAAATTATATTTTGGCAAGCGATGTATACAAGCCAGACATGGGTGTTGCCATAGCTCACGACAGCCGCAATATGTCGCCGGAATTTTCTACAGAAGCGGCACTGGTACTAAACGCAAACGGTATAAAAACCTATACTTTTGACAGCTTGCGTCCTACGCCGCTGCTTTCGTTTGCGGTGCGCTATCTTGGCTGCGTTGCAGGCATTGTAGTTACCGCAAGCCACAACCCCCCGGAATATAACGGCTACAAAGTATATTGGTCAGACGGCGGACAATGCCCGTACCCACGGGACGAAGCAATTATCCAAGAGGTGCAAAAAGTCAAAGACTTTAGCATGGTTAAAACAATGCCCCGCACCGAAGCGGAAGCCAAGGGCTTATTCAACGTTGCCGCACCGGATGTAGACGATGCGTTTATTGCCAATGTAAAAGCCCAGTGCCTAAACCCGGAAATAATACCGGAATCGGATATAAAAATCGTGTATACCCCCCTTCACGGCGCGGGAAATGTAAGCGTTCAACGTGTGCTGGGTGAAATGGGCTTCAAAAATGTATACGTGGTCAAGGAACAGGAACAGCCCGACGGCAATTTTCCAACCGTAGACTACCCCAACCCGGAAGATATGAAGGCGTTTTCTTGCGCAATTAAACTGGCGAAAGAAAAAAATGCAGACATTGTAGTCGCTACAGACCCGGACTGCGACCGTGTTGGTGTTGCCGTAAGGCAAAATGGCGAGTATATGTTGCTAAACGGCAACATGACCGGCGTGATTTTAACAGAGTACTTGGTTACGCAAATGCAGGCAAAGGATAAATTACCTGCCAAGGGTGCAATAATTTCCACAATCGTTTCCACTCAAATGGCACGTGCTATTACGGAAGTAAGCGGGCTTACGTATATGGAAGTTTTAACAGGCTTCAAATACATCGGTGAAAAAATTAAGGAATTTGAAGAAACAGGCAGCCACAATTATATCTTTGGTTTTGAAGAGAGCTATGGCTACCTGGCCGGCACTTATGCCCGCGACAAAGATGCAGTAGGTGCAACTTTACTCATTTGCGAAGCTGCGGCATATTATAGGAAACAGGGACTGTCCCTGTATGATGTGTTACAAGCGCTGTACAAAAAATATGGCATGTATAAAGAATCCATAGAATCCATAACCCTAAAAGGTGTGGAAGGTGTGGAAAATATCAAAAAAATAATGTCCGCACTACGCAAAAAACCGCCGGAGCGTTTAGGCGGGGCGGCAGTAACAGAAGCCCGCGACTATAAAAGCGGGATAATAAAAATTTTGACGACAGGGCAAACTAAGCCAACAGAATTACCTGTATCTGACGTGTTGTATTATGCTACCGCAGATAATTCTTGGGCATGTGTACGACCATCCGGCACAGAGCCGAAAATAAAAATTTATTTTGGTGTAAAGGCGGACAGCGAGAGCGAGTTGGTGCGCAGTTCAGCACCAACAATCCGTCCGCAACTATGCGGCGCAACTGCGGCAGATGCAGATGTAAAGTTAGCAACCTTGGCAAAAGATATGTTAGCTATCATAGATAGTATATTAGAATAAAAAAGGCGGCACTGCTAAAATTAATGGCAGAGCCGCCTTTTTTTGTTTTAATGGGGCGCTGCCCCAAGCCCCGCCGCTCTGCAGGGAGTAAATCCCTGCTACGCTTCCTTCGGGAAGTGGTATAGCCATTTTTTATCTACTAGGAATTTTCAAAACCTGTCCGGTAATTACAATATTGCGCGTAAGGTGGTTAAGGGACATGATGGCACTTTGCGTTGTGCCAAACCGTTGAGCAATTGACTGCATATTATCGCCGCTCACTGCAGTGTAAAAGAAGTATGAAGACGGCGGCATAGACGGTCCGTTAAGCGACGCCATTATCCCTCGCGCAATGGCAGCGGCATATGCATTAAAATTTTGGTCAAAAAGCTGATTGTCTCTTACATTTGAAATGAAACCCATCTCCAGCAGCATAGCCGGCGCATTTGTATTTCGCAAAACTGCAAAATTTCCGCGAATAACCCCTCGGTTATTTTGTACCCCGGCGTTAACAACTTCATCCAAAACGTTGTGCGCATACATCATATCCACCGTGGGTGCAGTAGTGAAAATATAATTTTCAACGCCGTTTGCGGTAGTGTTGGTGCTTGAGTTCCTATGGATTGACACAAATAAATTGGCATTGCTTCTATTCGATATCGCGCTTCTTTCGGCTAATGGGATAAAAACATCGGTGCTTCTGGTCATAACAACGCTTTGTCCTTGTGCTTGCAAAAGCCGTTGCACCGCAAGTGCAAGCCGTAAGGTATCGTCTTTTTCCCGGCGCCCCCCGAAAACTGCTCCCGAATCGGAGCCGCCGTGCCCGGCATCAATTACAATGGTTCTTGCGGGCTGTGGCGCGGGTGGAGGCGGTAATGGCGGTTGCGTCGGGGGTGTAATTGCCACTACGTACTGCCGCATTATTTCTGCCCAAGTTAATGGGCCTACGATGCCGTCAGGCACTAACCCAAATTGCCGCTGAAATGCCATTACAGACGCTTGGGTTAACGGCCCGAATATTCCGTCTT
>Ga0123355_10020830_pt1 | contig 10481 bp, 4 predicted proteins | sample TergutEmb28metaG_3_FD_89872 | JGI IMG/M metagenome (GOLD analysis project Ga0123355, IMG submission 89872) | Embiratermes neotenicus P1 segment gut microbial communities from Petit-Saut dam, French Guiana - Emb289 P1 | ecosystem: Host-associated > Arthropoda: Insects > Digestive system > Gut ... | reverse complement strand
GAGTCCTTCTTGAGAAGCTAACTGGTTTGCAGCTAGTCAAGAAATTCCCCGCATTTCACGGAACCCGAAAGTTCATTACCGCACTCACAAGCGTCCGCCAACTGTCTCTATCCTGGGCCAGCCAAATCCAGTCCATTTACCCACATCCCACATCCTGCAGATCCATCCTAATATTATCCACCCATCTACGCCTAGGTCTCCCCAGTGGTCTCCTTCCCTTCGGTTTCCCCAGCAAGATCCTATACACCCCCTCTCCTCACCCATACGCGCCACATGCCCAACCCATCTCATTCTTCTCAATTTTGTCACCCGCACAATATTGGGTGAGGAGTACAAGTCATTTAGCTCCTCGTTATGCAGTCTCCTCCATTCCCCCGTTACCTCGTCCCTCCTAGGTCCAAATATTCTTCTCAACACCATGTTCTCAAACACCCTCAACTTCCTTTCCTCCCGCCCTGTCAACGACCAAGTTTCAAACCCATACAAAACAACAGGCAAAATTATAGTTCTATATATCTTGATCTTTAAATAATTATTATTATTATTACTCTTATTATATAAACACGGTATGTGCCACGAATGGAAGACAAGAGAGGTGCATACAGGGTTTGGGTGGGGAAACCATTAGGAAAGAGTCCACTTGTAAGATCTCGGCGTAGGTGGAGAGATAATATTAGAATGGATCTTCAAGAAGTGGTAGGGAACGTCTGGACTGGATTCATCTGACTCAGGATAGGGACAGGTGGTGGGCTGTTGTGAATACGGTAGTGAACTTACGGGTTCCTTTAAATGAGGAGCAATGCTTGACTAGATGTGGACCTGTTGGCCTCTCAGCGAATACCCTGCTCCATGGATGGTTTGTTATTTAGTCAGGTAGTTATTTAATTTGTTAGTTTGTTAGGTGTATCACTTGCAAGTGCATGATATTTCTATCATATTTCGTGAAAACACTTCAAATTTTTCAAAATATATCAGCCTACATTTCTTTTTTTCAGGTACGTAATATTCGTATAATTTAGCTACATTCCGGATGTCTACTGGGTCCTATACCTAAATTATAGCCAACGAGAGAAAGAAAGAGAAATGTTATATTTAACGATGCTGTATACTGCTCAGTCCATACATCTTGGGTGGTAGATAAATAAAATACAAATATGGAGCATTAGTGGAATTATACTGACAAACGACAACTGTAATAATCAGTGAAGAATCTGTTTCAATGCCACTTCGTCCACCACAAATCCTACATGTAGTAACTTGGGAAAAACCCAAGCCTCTGTTGTGATATTATAGGTTATAACAATGGTAATGTTTTTCTTCAGACGTAGGTTTTGAACAATATAATGGTAGCCATGCAGGTGATAAAATTTTGCAAGTTTCAGGGACTATACCGGTCCTTCTGGTAAGTAACAAGCCCTGAGAATTCAAGGCTCAGGGTTCAACAGTCTCTTCCTGTTACATTATACTGTGTCTGTTCAACCGACACAAGATGAAATGACAGTGTAACGTCATACTGACGTCACGTCATGGATACGCTATCAGTAGCGCGCCATGAAAGTGTCAGTGACTTGTATAACTTGCCAGCGCGTGCGGATGACAGAGCGCCATGTTACTGCTAACAGAGCGAGAGCGACTGCTGAATTCTTAATGTGGGGGGCCTATCCAAGACCTTAAATTTACTTTCTCTCACAAACTGCGATTCTGAAGGATAATATTTTTAATTTGAATCAGACACATTCACATTTCTAACCTCTCTTTCACGAAATAAGCTCACGGTAGCAGATTAAATAAAACTAATTAAATACCTGAGTCTATGGAGCAGAGGGCTTCTTGAGGTACCGGTAATTTTACAAATACTAAAGAACATTCCAACCTTTTAAGGAACCGGAAAGTCTTTTACCATGTTCATAGCAGTCCGTTACTCTTTCTTGTCCTGAGCCGTATCAGTACATTCTGTGCTCCCTCATACTTCTTCAATATCTAGTTCAATATTATCTTCCTGTCTAAACCCAGGTCTTTCAGGTTACCCCTTCTAATCCTGTATACACCTGTCTTACCTTATACGGAGTTGTATAAAACGTATGAAAAGGGAGCATAAGGAACTACTCAATATTGTATTAAAATATTCTTTACATTCTTCAAAACTCAATAATAATAAGAATAATAATAATAACAATACTTTGGGATTAAGGAAAGTGAAGCTATAGGATTTCAACACCAGTAAGTAATAAATAAATAAATAAATAAATAAAAGTGGTGATAAAGGATGATACTAAAATCCGAGTTATATGCCAAGAACATATTTACAAAAATTGGAATCTCAGAATTAAGAACCATTTTAGTAAAATTAATTTGAGGTTAGAAGATATGAGAAAAATTGACAAGAAAACTAGAAGGATCCGGCAATATTCGAATACGCGCTATCCAGAAGCTTGCACAAATGGGTTATACTTTAAACAAAAAGAGAGACTAAATGGGGAACAACGTTCTTACAAATACCAGCGACGTATAAAGCAAAAATAATCAATATTGCAGAATATCTGAACACAAAATATAAAGAGAAACACTTTGTAAATATTATTCAAAAGCGTGAAAACTATCAACGAAACACAAACTCAACAACACAAGAGAAATTTTAAAATAATTGCAGCTAAAAATAAATAATCATATTCAAAAAGGTGTATACTATACAAAGAGATACATGATCAGGTACCAACATCTGTAAACACAAGTCACGAAGGTAAGGTAAAAATATATTGAGGAATCAAAAGTGAAAACTGAAAGAAACAACCCTAACAATAAAAAGGAGTCCTATAATAAAATCAGCTAGATGCACTAATTTATCAAATTTATTTTTGGGATAAAATTCTACATGTTTCGGACCTTACTCTGTCCATCATCAGTTTTTCACTGTACACACAGCAATGGTATATGTCATACACGTTGGCTGACAGCTTGCGAGCAGGATCAGGAAGGAACTGGCAGTTCCATGCTGATCCTGCTCGTAAGCTGTATGACATAATAAACATAAACCGGATATCATAATCCGTGATAACGAATAAAAAATACATCAGTCAACAAACATTGCAATTTTAGGGGATGGAAAACTGATAAAAAAAGGCCGATAGTTCCTGAAGTATAAAGTACACACAGCAGGGATATAGCTTATTAGGAACGTAAAAACAGAAGTGATACCAGTAAAAATAGAAGCAAGTGGAAGAATATCATAGTCATTCAAAAACTACCTGACCAACATACCGAACGAGCACGAAATCAAGAAACTAGAGAAAACATTCATATTGCGCACTGCGCACATACTTCGGTAAGTGCTAGTGTGAAAGTACAAAACTTTTGTCATGTAAAATAGCTTTAAATATACCGTTTCTGTAAACAAAGAATATTTGCAACATTAAATACGTAAGAAACGTGGTTTATTTCAGGTATTTAATTGTAAATATCCTGCATAAAGGTGATAATATGTAATAATAATGACTCTCTTTTAGAACACCAATAATAGCTAAAAAATGTTATTACAGCATGCTGGGTTTACTACTTTTCTTCTCAGGCTTCAGAATGTCTCATCGTCCTTCTTACAACATTCTTTCATCTCCTCTCCTGGAATTTGTTTTATTGTACACTGTTGATAATACGACTGTTTTGCTTATTGATGTATTTATTTATTGGTTAACACAGCTGTAATTTACAGTAACACAGTCTGCAACGTTATAAGACTGAATGCTAGTGAAAAACAGATTGGAAACAACAAGGAAGATATCATGGAGTGATTTAAGTGACTATCCCCGAATTAGGCTAGAGATTTTGAGAGAAACGAAAAAAAAATCAAGAAATATGTATGTAATTGCTGAGATTCCAATTGGGCTCATAGCTAACATAAGTCTGGTAAGTTACTCTTACAGAAAATTTGCTCAGTTTAACTTCGCAAGGTACCAAACCATGGAAGGGAAATTATTTTATTCTTCAACTTCGAGTCAAAACATTCGTCCGGTTAGGCCTACCTGTCCACAAATGTTCACGGCATTAGAAGACCTATTTTGTAATATTCGCAGCACTGAGGACCCAATGTATTGCCTCTGCTCCAGTTTGTTGTCACTCTTTGTTCCCAACATATTAGAATAAACAGCTCTCTTTACAGCTCCCTTATCTAATCACCACAACGCCAAATTCCCTTCTCGCTCATTCGGTTTACGTGTGCACCCACGGACCATACTGAAACACTGTTCACTGTAACAAATTCCCACACTCACTGCTGAGTACTGAACCGCAAAACAGATTAACGGCTACAACTGGTATTGAACACGTGACCATCACAGACAATTACGTGGCATATACACAGAATTTCGCGGACAGTTAAATGTTTTTGTGCCCTCAGAGAAGAGACATGAAACAATGCATAAGTTTCACGTTAATCATGTTTCATTCTTGAACTGCATAAACCCTGAAGTTGGAGGCAACAAATTCTCCGAAAAGTCTGTGCCTGTATTCTGTCCTTTTTGCTAACTAACAATTGTAAAGGTGTATTTTAAAATTTAACAACTAAATAATTTATAATTAGATATTAATACGATAAAAAACAATGGACATTAGCAGAATGCAATTAAAATCCTGAAGAGGCATTTCAGTGCTAAGTACTGTTCCACAGACTGTCTGAAAAGAGATAAGTTTTGTCGGAGAAAGTCGGCATTCTAACAACAACAACTTAGGGAACATAATACCGACTGAAACGCTGTTGTTAATCTCTGACATTTTCTAAGTTTTCTCTTGTTTTTTTCTGGAAATGAAACAACATCGAGCCGGCGAAACATTACGGTAAACGTTGACGCGTCAGAACGAATTAAGTATTGAATTGTGAGAACCAAAAGAGAAACAAGTGTTCGTGTGTGTGTTCTCGTCTTACCAAAATGAGATTTTGGCGTTCTTTTCTTAGACAGGCAGATAAACGATCTATTTGACGATGATATCAATTGATAAGGATACGTAGCGTCGAACTGGGTGAAAGAAATATGAATGGTCAGAACTGGTGGAATGATACTGCCAGGTGTGCAGAAGAACTCAATAATAGACATTTTATGTTCCACTTTGTTCACAACAAGTCCCACGTTGACTAATCTGGTGCTGACCCCGAGCCTTTGCAGTGACATTCTGGTGACTAACAGTTTCTTACGGCGCGACCGGCGTAACGCAGCCAGTAGAGCATCTAGCTAGGAGCTAGTTAGGGCCGGGGTCCCAACACCTGTGAGGGCGACATTTCCGGCCATATCCAGACCGGAAACGAGGCGCACCCAGCTTTCTGGACAATGGGTAGCAGCTTCTTTCCAAGGGCTAAAACGACCGGGGCTAGCGTTCACCACCCATCTCCGTCTAGCGCCGAGGTTTAGAATGTGTAGGGCTAAACCTCAATGTCCCATCTGCGCGTGCTGGACATATTAAAGTGTAGCATTTTTTCTTAAGGCGGGCCGGAATAGCGCAGCCAATATAGCGACTGGCTACTGGCTGTACGTTCGGGGATCGAATGCCGACAGGGGTGAGGTTTTCCGCACCCGTCCAGGCCGGCCCTGGGGTTCAGCCTCCCTACTGTAAAACGGGTATCTGGACTCTTTCTCGAGGTTTAAGCGACCCTTGCTTTCCCCATCCACCTCATCTAGTGCCGAGGTTAAAGAAACAGTGGACCTGTACCTATACTACACTTCTGGGCCTCAATCGCTTGTTCTAGGGTGGAATTCATCGTTTTGTTTCTTGCGGGAAAGCTCCCTCCCAGGATACCTACACAAGTTCCCTCCCATGATACCTACACAAGTTCTCTCCCGTGATACCTACACAAGTTCCCTCCCATGATACCGAAATATTTTCCCTCCCAGGATACCGACACAAGTTCCCTCCCAGGATACCGAAACATGTTCCCTTCCAGGATACTGACACAGGTTCCCTCCCAGGATACCGACACATATATTCGCAGCCACATACTGGACCCTGTATAAAGCGAGAAAATATGTCAGTCTCCGTTTTAGTATACCGCAGTGTGACGTCTTGCTGACGGGCGAGCGGCCCTAAAGTAAGGTACGACTTTATCAAACGTGTCAATTTCGTTCAGAATTATTTCATATAAAAGTACGTAGATTTCCGCCCTGAGTCCTGCTACCCTCTTGCTCATTCATTTCCCAGCTTCTAGTGTTGCAAAGCTGACCATCCAATTATAACTCGGCTTTATATCAAAGTAAATGAAGTCTGGTTTAAAACTAGAGTAGGGTGACATTTTTTTATTTATGCCGCCAAAGTAATCGTATACCTAATTCCAACGATCAGAGTCCCCATCAGATATACGTACCGCTGGTCTGTTACAAAAACCCGAAGCTTAAATCTCTCTTTCTAAAGCCCGCAACTACAACCTTTACGAAGCTATATGAGTATTGTTGACATCTTGTTTCTACAAGTCATATTTAAATACCCATCACTCGACACTTAGTTCCTGAATTCTTCCTTGTCTATGGTGTTTGCTGATTAATCAGCAAACACCAAACTTTGTGTCCATTTCACATATTCCCAGTACTTGTTAAATAAATCTATCCCACAATTTTTTACAGTAATATCTGTTGAGGAATTCTTATAATTAAGTCCTGTACTTCAAAACTAGTAGTTTTAAGCGCCTTTACCACATAACGACAAGCGACTATTACCTTCGTCATGTCTGTCCATCTGTCCATCTGCATAGACAACTCGGTTCGCACTGGAAGAATTTTCAATATACTTGATATTTCGGGATTTTTCTAAAATCATTCAAGGAAATTCAAGGTTTCTAAAATTCTGACAAGAGTTACGGGCACTTTACATGAACATTTTGTATATATATATATGTATATATATATATTTAAGGTAATATCTCCTTGAATGTTTCTTAGAATGAGAAAAGTTTCAGACTAAATTTGTTGAGGAAAGCAAAACACATTTTATGTTCAACAATCCTTTTTAGAAAATTGCACCTTTTATGAGATAGTGTGGAAAAATATTTTAGAGCCAGACAGGCCATAGATGGCAATATAATACGACGCTTTGCATGCTGGATAACTACGGCTACACACACAAACCTTGAATATGTAATATTTACTGCTTTTCCACAGCAATGAACGTTACGCGAATACGCCTGAATGTTTCGTGTTTACGTACATAATGTTTCCTGGAATGTAATGGCCCGGTTACGTTCTGCCTCTGTTATGCATAAGAATATGTTAACAGTAGAATGTCAGGCGATATAATAATATTATGAAATGTGTCAGTAGCCTCTGCGCCACCTAGTATTAGTTTACGAAATCGGTATGCAAGGATTGCGACTGAACTGACGGTGGTTTTGTATGTTGTTTGTGTATTAGCGTGCCACATAATATTCCACTACTGCCTGTGGTTACACCTATATCCATAATATTCTAAAAATTACTGATGTACCTTAGACACTTATAAGTGAGATTTAACCATATTATATGTAACACAACACAATATACATATGCACTTAAAAACTTACACTAGGCAATTTTAAACACTTTGCGCTAACCTTTCAAAACAATGGACGGATCTCTCTTCTGACAAATTTCATTTTGCCTAGAGCAGTTCATACAGTGTTTATTCAGTGAAGGTACATTCCACAATATAACATGCCATGAGGCACAAAGGGGGAATAGAGGTATAGCTCCATCCATTGTTAACCTCGATCCTACATGAATATGAGAGTTGAATATTAAGATCCGGCCGATTTACCACCAGGCAAATGCGGCCATACCTATTGTCAAGAGGCTGGGTGGGCCCCAGTGGACGGGTATGTAGAAGGCAAAAAATCACCAACCAACCAAACAACCAAACAACCAAAGAGTTAACTGAGGGCAGTGACTTGCGCACGTCGACGTCCCTCGATCACTTTAGCCATTCCTGCGTTACCGTATCGCTGGGCTCTATGAAAGACACCTTAAACTATAATAGGGATTGCGTTTACGCTAAAGATTTCCCGTCGCGGTTGAAGACCCCGACTTCGGAAAACTGAGGACATCTTCTTAAGAAACAATAGACCTTATGACGAGGCATAACTTTGGCTGGAAGGCTTTCTGGGATTCGAACTCAGAATGGTCATGTTACAAGTTAAAAGTAGACTAAGTCGCAGTTAAATTTAGCCGCCATGCCTAGGAAGAGTGCGGGCCATGCCCCACTTTGTGTGTTGTACTCTGGAATTTGCCTTACAATCGAGGGATAAAGGATGGAACAACCTCAGTTAGGTTAATCGAAAAGTGCCAGTTGGGCGCGGTTCAATTTGTCGTCATGGCCGACTTTGTAGGTAGCCAGGAAAAGTTGTCGATTCCGATCTCCCTGCTTTAAGGGACCCGGGTCAACAATCGGTCAGCGTAAATATCTGCCGAGCTGAGAAGACAAAATCACTTTCCCCACCTACTTTTGGAAGCTGGACCGTCCTGACCGTAACGAGTGGCCACGCCCCTCCACCTCCCCCCCCCCCGAGCCAATCTGTAAAGAATGACCACATTTTCGTTGTAAATAAACAAATGTTACTTTAAAGAATGAAACAAAGAAATGACTGCAAGTGGAATCAAGGGTGACGTATATTACAGCAAATATTATAATTTATATTCATACATATATATATATATATATTGGACCTAGGAGGGACGAGGTAACGGGGGAATAGAGGTGATTGCATAACGGGTGATAAAATCGAGAAGAATGAGATGGGCTGAGCATGTGGCGCGTATGGGTGAGAAGAGGGGGGTGTATAAGGTCTTGGGGGGGAAACCGGAGGGAAAGAACCACTGGGGAGACCTAGGCGTAGATGGGTGGATAATACTAGGATGGATCTCCAGGAGGTGGGATGTGGGTATATGGACTGGATTGCGCTGGCCCAGGATAGAGACATTTGGCGGACGCTTGTGAGTGCGGTAATGAACCTTCGGGTTCCGTGTAATGCGGGGAATTTCTTGACTAGTTGCAAACCAGTTAGCTTCTCAAGAAGGACTCTGTACCATGGAGTAAGTAAGTAAGTATATATATATATATATATATATTATACATCTTATATTTACAATTTTCTTTTTCCTATAGAACTGCGGCCCAACGCGGGCCATGGCCTTTTGATTCTTGAAGTGGAGTGTTAGAAAATGCAACAGATGAAAGAATTTGAGCAATTGGCTGAAATTTTGTTTCCAGGCGGGAGCTATATTATAACGAAATTTTGATAAGGATAACAGGGCTGACTTTAGACCGAAAATCTGAAATCAGTTTTGGATGTGCTACAGGAATACGTGAGAATCAGGCAGTGCAATATAAAATTTGGGTACCTGCTGAGCACATGCTGTGGACTGAGGAAAACTATAGAAAACTTTAAATGATTTGACCAGTCGCAGATACCCACGTACTTCCGGTTGCTGCTAACTAGCAGCCCGGCCTTCAAATAGGCGAAATGTGTACAGTTTCTACAAGTCTAGTTGCATTATTAAAAAAAAAAAAAACACCGATCGCAATGTTTCACATAACTGCGAAAGGCGACTATCAGCTTTTCATATATGTCCGTCCGCCCGTCCGCAAGGAACAACTCGGCTCACACTGAACGAATCATCATCATTAGTATTCAGCCTCGAAGGCCGGGCTTGGCAGGAACCAGAGCCCAGTCATGTGACCAGTATGGCTCTGGCACACTGCATCCTGGGCAAGTACTTGGGGATAGTTTGCCATTGCTTTCCCCCGCCTTTAGGCGTTCCCACTTTGGTCGCCAGGTGCCTCCGTATGCAACGACGCGAGAGATCCTAGCAGCGAAAAGTGGAACTGTGGGCGATAAAGATATCCAGTAGTAATTTTGCCTAAATACCGACTTCCACGTAAATTTAGGGATCTTTTACATGCCGCAAATCTACGACATGTGACCGACGGCTTTACTTCCCCTCCGAAGGAAGGTGTGCTGAGGATTTTTTCGCCCTAAACATCCGACGGCTTCGGCCGGATTTGAACCCGCAAACTTGGGTACTAAAGGCCAGCACGCTACCCCTAGACCACCGAAGCCGTTACTGAACGAATATTCATGAAAATTGGAATTTAAGTACTTTTCTCAAAAATCTATCGAGAATCTTCAAGTTCTATTAAAATCTGACAGGATTAAAAGGTACTTTATATGACGACGTATGTACGTTTATGGTATTTTTTTCGCTTAATTTTTCTTAGAATTAGAAATATTTCAGACAAAATCGTAGAGAAAATCGAAACATATTTTATGTCTAGGAATTTTTCTCCCGAAATTCGTACACGTTTATGAGATAATGTGAAAAAATATGTTACATCCAGGCAGGTCACAGATGACAATACAGGGTGTCCCAGGAGGAAAGGACCTAACTTCGGGAGAGTGTTCCTTAGGTCAAACTATACCGATATAACCCAAAACACCTATATCCAAAGTTCAATGGTTACGGAGATATTGGCCAGAG
>Ga0123355_10020828_pt1 | contig 10481 bp, 7 predicted proteins | sample TergutEmb28metaG_3_FD_89872 | JGI IMG/M metagenome (GOLD analysis project Ga0123355, IMG submission 89872) | Embiratermes neotenicus P1 segment gut microbial communities from Petit-Saut dam, French Guiana - Emb289 P1 | ecosystem: Host-associated > Arthropoda: Insects > Digestive system > Gut ... | reverse complement strand
GAATTGGGGCATTTTTTTGCCCAATAAATTTAAAATTTTTTTGTCAAATAAAAAAGTTTAAATTTTAAAAAATTAAATTTTTTTTTTTTTTTTTTTTTTTTTTTTTTTTTTTTTTTTTTTGCTAAGATGATTTATGTCTAGAAGGAATAAGGCAGTTCATCTTCATGAAGTATGTGAAGTGGACGTTGATGACTTGTTGATTGTTTTGTCATCCCTTTTTCCTCCATGTTTGGTTCATTGTGCAGCAGTGTATATTTACACTTCATGACACATCATGTTATTTTAAGGTCTCTTGCTGATAACCAAGAAGTTTTATGGTCTTCTAGTTTATATTGCCATGTGGTTTGATAGACAGGTAACAAATCTGCATAGGAACCTGCTGCATCCATTTTCTGCACCAAAGATGGAGGCAGCAGGTTTCTCCAAAATATTGCTATGTTTCTACCAAACTGTGTGACATGGCATCCCAGAAAGCTGTGATCTTCACCATATTCTTTATCTTTCTTCATGAAGAGTCTCACATTCATATGTTCTCAAATGTGGCTCTCTGTAAAGCCAGTTTTTATTCTTTACACAGCTTGATGGTTATGTCTGTCGATCTGTATCTTTCAGCTCAAGAATTGCAAGGTGGGTGTTGATTTTGGTGTATGTATATATATATATATATGAATTTGTTATGTACTTTATACACTTGTAGGCCAATCTAAGTTTGTATTTTTTAATTTTTTGAAATTGCCATAGCTGTCTGGCAGATGCAGTGACAGATGGAGTGACAGTAACGTTACTGCCAAAATGCAGTAAGCTAATCATACTGGTCATAGTAAAGGTAAAGGTAAAGTGTTCCTGTGACAGGCCTGGTGTGACCCAAAGGGTGGGTAGAGGTATAGCTCTACTCTTCCATGACCGCAGCACTAGAAGGGGGTGAGTGGTCAGCAGTACACCCCAGCCACACTTTACCCCCGGGAAATAGTGGTCATAGTAGTGATGGTATACTAAGTGTAATAATAGACATTTTAACTTTATGAGATTTACATACACTTGAATGCAAATTCAGAGTGCAGAGTGCAGAGAATAGATGTGGAACTGTTTTCTTTGATACAGAATGGCTCCTTAATGTTGTTGAGTTGTGGGGTTTTGGAAAAGTTCTTTTTATCAGTTGTGAACTGTTACATGTGAATCAAATTCAAATGTTTGGGTTTTTGTAGACACATGCCTATTGTGAGGATCCAGATGTAGTGCTGTGTGGGAACAAGTGTGACTTAGAAGACAGGAGAATTATCAGTGAGCATCGTGCCAGGGAGATAGCTGAAAAGTATGGGTAAGCTGAGTGCATTACGATATTAATGTAATGTGATGTAATGAGATAATTTAATATGAGTCTTCCTGTCATAATTTGGAATTTGCATACTGAGCTGTTTGTTTAGGATATGTCATGAGCAGAATGGTGCTGGTGCAGATTTATTTTTGAGTATTTCAGTTTCTTCTGCCTGTAGTAATTCTAGCAATATGTAACACCTCTCACTCTTCCTGTGTCTTTGAAATACGAGGGTTATCCAGAAATTAAAGATACAGAACGGGTGGGAGGGGAAGGAAAATAACAACTGTGAAGATGGCAACGCTGCTGTGTCTAGCATACTAGCTCACTTTGCAGTGGTCATTACGCTCTTTCTGACCAACATGTTTGTGGGTTGTGTGAGTTTAAAGTGATGTGGCAATTCCAAATCCCACCAAGTGTGAAGTGCGTTCTGTTATTCGATTTCTCAACGGGAAAGGAGCTCCAACTGAAATTCATTGTCAATTTGTTAGTGTTTATGGTGAATTGTTGGTTCATGAGATTGTGAAAGAGAGATTAGACTACAGTAAGCTGTGTGCAAGGTGGGCACCAAAATTGTTGACTGAAAACCACAAGAAAAACCGAATGGGTGCTGTGCTAACTTTTGTCACGTGCTACATAGAAGGTGATGAGTTCCTTGACTCATAGTGACAGGGGATGAAGCGTGGGTGTTTCACCACACACCTGAGAGCAAAGAGCAGTTGATGGAATGGTGCCACACTCATTCTGCCATGAAAAAGAAATTCAAAACCTCAACCTCAACCAATAGAGTCATGGCAACTGTCTTCTGGGATTGAGGGGGTTCTAATGGTTAAATGTATGCCTCATGGGACCACCGTAAATGTTGCGGCATATTGTGAGGCACAAAAAGGCATAGATGTGCAACTGAAAACAGAAGACGAGGAATGATGACAAGCAGTGTTTGCTTACAGCATGACAACACAAGGGCACACAACATGAGAGCAACGTAGCAGTTGTTGCAGAGTTCCAACTGGGAAGTTTTAGACAATCCCTCTTACAGACCAGACATCGCTCCCAGTGATTTGCGTTTGTTTGTACATTTAAAGAAACGTGGCCAGCCAGAAATTTCACAAAGACGAAGAGGTGAAAAACAAAGTCGTCTTTGCGTGTGCAGGTGGCATAGTTCTATGACGTCGGAATACAAAAATGCATACCCAATCTACACCAGTGCCTTGACAAAGGTGGTGATTATGTAGAAAAATAGGTAAAGGTATGTGTTAAGGTTTTTTTTACTCAGTTTTGTTAATAAATCTTTTTTAAAAATTATATTGTGTTTGTATCTTTCACTTTCTGGGCAACCTACGTGTGTCATATTCCTGACAAACCAACACATAACACAACAATCCTCAGGTGCACCATCTTCTTTGATCCTACTTATCGAATACTCGTATTATTTTTGAAGTAACTAGATGATAGGTGGTTAGGATTATTATTTAGGGTGTGGTATGTAGCAGTGTAGAGCAAACTTTTATTACACAAGTGTCATTTGAAAATCTCAGAACGCTGTGTGGGCTGCGAACCAACTGTTAGTAATAAGTGCCTTGCCCATTGAACAGAGATTTATTTTGTATTACATCTCTGGAAATAAAATACTAAAATTTACTTCCATCACCAGACATATGCGTTTGTAATTTCAAGTTCCCATAGGAAAATGGAATATGATTTACAGACTTATCACTTATGTATTGTATATGAATTGAAGAGTTATTTTTAAATTGTAATAAATATATACAGGTTTGAGTCCAAGAGCTTTGAAGTCTAATTATCACTTTATAAGGTATGACAGAATTTTGAGAGAGGGCTTTTTTTTTTTTTTGACATCCTACAATGTTGTGTCAAAAGAAATTTTGTAAACGTAATAAGCCTAGATAGCTGAGACTTGAAGTCTGAATTTCAGTGCAGGTAAAGATGTATTACATGTGTGGAAATGTTTCTTGTTGAATCCTTTACACAAATAGCATATAAATGAAGAACTGTCAAGAGCTGAATATCTTTTGGACAACTTACAGTTATGAGTAATTGCACTGGAGGCATGATGGGGAATCAGTCAGTGTCAATATGGAAGAGACATTTATTCCATACTTATGAGGCTGATTGTCTGTAAAGACTGTGCTGCATTCAGGCATCATGGAAGTATCATATATTAGGCTGTTAATTCTTTTTCTTTATGAAAATTTCTCCATTGAACTTTGTAATTTCTGAATGCTGAATGGGTTAACTCAGGAACATTCATTCTGTAGTTCGTTGGTTCCAGCCTACGTCACTGTGCTTTTTACCCCAACAGAACTTTATTATAATATCTCTCACTTCTTCCAGAACACTGCTGAGATAAGACCTTGAAATGGGATGTGATTGCTGCCTACCATGTCTTTTGTAATTTGTATTAACAATTACTTTGCCCTACAGCTTGTTGTATTTGGAGACCAGTGCAGCAACTGGTCATAATGTATCACGGGCTGTTGAAATGCTCCTGGACCGTGTCATGAAGAGGATGGAGATGGCTGTAGATCGTGCCATGTTGCCAGGTCGACGTGGAAGACCTAAACCTGGAGATGAAGAAGCTGATGTGATACTGCAGCCTCCACAGTCAAAATGTGGTAATTGCTGATGTGGCAACACCGTATTATAGTTGAGGCAGAAAACAAAATTTACCGGATTCCAGACTCAGGAGGGATTGTGAGCATATACAAATGGAGTTAATTGTTGTGGGACATTACATGCTCAGTATACTGTATTAGGCTTTGTGTGACCATACTGGTATGTAACCCTGTAGCAGGTTGTGGAAGTATAGTGGACATGCATTTAATTCCATTGTACCGGTGTAGGATGCCATGAAAGAGTTATTTCAGCAAAAGTTTTTGGCTACTTAATTATTTTGATTTTACAAGTAACAAACTAATAATAATAAAGGTGGTAAGCTTATTTAAATTTTATTCTTCAAAACTTTTCTTAATGCTGCTACCTTATGTCTGATAATTTGAGTGTTTTGCAGAGTAGCTCCGGAGTGACGTACATTTTTCCACAGTAATGTATGTAAATAACTGTAATTCAGCACTGCAGCACACAGAAGTATTATAAAGTCACTTATTTTGACATCTAAGTGATATTAAGAAGCTAAGTCCATGTGCCTAAAAACCATGTCATGAAACTGGTAGGGGGATTGGGTGTATTTGCCCCATACATTATTAACCTTGGTATTACACTTCACTTGGAATGAATATAAAGTTCATCTGAACTACCTTGAGGCAGGTAGGACCAGATAGAAGTGCAGTTCACAGCATGCTGAGTGGCCCATATTATTATTATTATTATTAATAATAATAATAATAGCCATACAAATACCTGTTTCACAAATACTGTGAAATTAATGGGTTATTTTGCTTTCTGCACGTACCAAATATATATTTTTAAACAAACATAATCTCATTGCTTGCTGGTCTGGTTCTTTTATGCCTGCATGGAGAGTAAGATGATGGTTATAAGAGATGTGCTTACTACTCTTTCTTGATTTTTTCAGCAGGTTGTGAATGTGAAATCATATTGCTTTGTCATTTTGTTTTATGGCAGAATTCTTTATCCTCATGAAGTTTAGAAGGAATTAGAGAGGATTTTATTGTGCACTCATCCATGTGAGATCAGAGTAAGTGTAATGGCTAAACAGAATGAGTGTAGAGATGAATTTTCCAACATGCAACCCCTGGAGGTACCAGTTCACAAATTCAGTTATTTCATGATATGCATTGCTCAAGAGTTTGTGAACCACAGTTTTCTTTCAGACACAGATGGAGCAGTTCTGTTGCATTTTGTGCCAGTAATGCAGATACACATATTAATTATGCCAAGGATTTTCTTGGTGATGTTTTGAACATAGTATCAGTTTTATGCAATTTTTTTCTTTGCATGTATCCTGTGCATTTTCTGTTACTAGATAGTAACAGAAAATGCAGAGGACTCATGCAAAGAAAAAAAACTGGAACCTGTTACTTGAAACTTTCTCACTATTTGTAAATTGTTTTTGTGTGTAACTGGTTTGTCGAGAAATTTTTATTTGAATTTGTGACAGTGTTACTTGTATTGTGACTAGTTAGAATAATATTTTGAAGAAATCCACATAGCAACTACAGATGACTGACAGAGACCTGACAGCCTCTCTCATACGAGTGTAGGAATGAGCCAGTGAGAGGCTTGGTGTATAGCATAAATGACACATTGGGAAGTGACTAGCACCCAGAGTAGTTTAAATTAATGGTACTGTGTTATCGTTATATCTCATCTAGCTGGTCAGTTGTTAAATTGCCTATCCACATACATACGGTTGACTTGAGACTGTTCTGACTCATTATGACTGGTTTAAGAACATAAATTATATGGGAAATACAGAGCACAAAATTCTTTTGATAAAACAAGCTGTCTACACAGACTGGCTCTAAATGTCACAGTGAGGCTTTATGTTACTAGTGTGCTGTAGCATATAAATTCCTTTTTTAACCAACCGTAGCCACCAGTATCATATATTTGCTGAATTGGGTATTATGCGCAAACAAGTACCATTTTAAAATGATGTTGAATGTTGTCTGTGTTTCTTCCATTATTTGAGGAAACTTTGATTTGATCCATGTCCTTTCTAAATCTGTTCAAGGGTTACAGAATGTGTTTTGGTGATAGAAGGCTCATTAGACAATACTGCCAGAACAACAGCATTATGTCATCATGCCTTTTGCTATGTCAGGATGATGCACATTACAGTCAGAACTCAGCATCTAGTTTGAACAACATCACATATCACATGCTTTGATAAAATTTCTTGTGTGACACAAATTAAAGTGAAAATTGTTATGCATCAGTAACAATTTTGAATCTGTCAGGAATGAGTAGATGTACTTTTGAGGCTTTACTGTACTTACATATTTCAAACAAATATTGATGTAGTGTTGCTCACACGTGATACTTCAAAGTTGAGAACTGTTAAAGATCTTGAAAACACCATAATGAGTAAATAATGTACCCTGATCAGTAATTTTTGAAAACCTTGCTTTTGGTACATACGTATGAATGTCTATTTGAATACCATTTAGGAATATATATTCTGATAGGTTAATCTAATGAGTGTAGTAGGGAGTCAATTATCAGTACTAATGACATGGAGGGAGAAAAAGGGACATATTTTTGGGTACGAAGACCAGGGCCACAGGTGCTCCTGCACAGGAGCTCAATCCCAAGCCCCAAGACTCAGGGCGGCACCCTTTACCTTCAGGCAGCACAGATTTAATTGTAAATTTACATTTTTGTAGTAAGCTGACATGTGCACCGATAAAATATGCTTTATCATACGTTAATATTCACTTGCATGTTTTGGTCATTTTTGTGACCAAAACCAGGACGCTTTGCATCATATAGTGGAAAATTAATATTTGATAAAACCTATTTTATCAGTGTGCATTTGTTGGTTTACTACAAATTGTAAATATCCTTTAATGCATGTATATGAAACATATAACGTTATATGTAAGTATTATTTTGTTAACATATTACCTGAATCTCAGTCATAAGATACAGTCTATAAATTAATAAATAAATAGAAAGTAAAAAGAAATAGTTCAGGAAGGTGATCTCAGGATTATCGAAAAATCTTTTATCTGATCTGAAGTGTACGCTATTTATTATCGCAGTTCTGATACTTGCTGCACCAAGTTCTGCAAGTGGCACTGATGCAGTGCACTTGTAAGGTGTTAAGGGTTAGCAATGTGTAGGATGATGGATCGTGATGTATAGTTATGTAGGGGGTTCATTGTACAGGCTGCACCAGAACAACCTCCCTGCTCACGAATGTCGCTACACTAGTGACATCATGTAACAGTAGACTTCAGTATCAAAAGGAGTGGCCGGTTGTATTATACTAGTATAATGCCTATTCTGGATACGTAATTCTGTTTTATATACAGGATTATTCATAAGTCCGTGAAACATTTTAAAAATTTGCAACAAATAAACTACTCAACGGATCATGGTAGTTCTTACACCAATAGAGAGAGAAACTCTCCAAGTTTTTTTACATATTTCACAGATGCTTAATGTGTCCACCTTTGGTAATACGGCAGACATCTATGCGGTAGTCTATCTTGTTCCACATGCGTATCAGCATATTACAGTCAACCAGAGCCGCAGCAGCGGTGATACGGTTGCGAAAATCTGGAGATTAGCAGGGAGTGGAGGCATAAAGACTGTGTCCTTCACAAACCCCCAGAAGAAAAAGTTGCACGGGGTTAAATCCAGGGACCGGTGTGCCACCACATTAATGCGTCATCTTCTTTTCCTGTGCATCCTATCCACCTGTGTGGCAAGTTTCAATTGGGATACCCTCGCATGTCTTTGTAGTGAGCCAGAGAGCCGTCTTGTTGAAAGATGTAATCATTACTCTCTTCATTCAACTGTGCCATCAGCCAGTTTTCTAATTTATTTCACGGACTTATAAATAATCCTGTATATACCATATGTCAGGGGTGTACTGATTTTTTAAAAATCTTGGAACCACCCCAAAATTCTAGATGCCAGAATGGACCCACAAATGTTAGGTGCCACCATGTGTAATTTAGTTGCCATAGCAACCTGGTATCTAGAATTTGTGCACCCTTGCTATATGTGTTTTTCATAATATGCAGAATGAATAAGCAGATTGTTTACTTCCTTCTTTGTAACTTATTTGGAAGGGAAACCTGGAAAGCTGTTGGGTGTAAAATAAATAAGACAACAGAAATCACTCGCAGTAGAATACCAGACCTATTATATTCACTGATGCTTAGGCTTACTTCTGCTAGCTCAATGAATCTGAGAGGTACATGTTCCTTTTTGCTCACTGCCATGTGACATTCTCTGTTCAGGTGATTAAAACCATAACATTTTGAGATTCATTTTCATGAGTTTCTTAATTGATCCTGTTTTGATAACAGTGCAGTGCAATTCAGAACTAGGCAGTAGTGCACACTTTGTCTTCCTCAAGATTGAAGTAAATTGATACTTCATTTACTGTAATGTTCATGACTGTTTGCCACTTTTTACTGTATCCTATCACCTTTCATGTGAAGTAATGTTTAAAACTTGGATTGGATGTATTGACTTGCATGATTCATGTTGCCATTCAGCATCTTTTCAATGAAATGTCAGCTGTCACTATTAATCACTGTGTTCTGTGGATGGTACTCCTGTCTTTCCTACAATGCTGTCTGCTTTGTTACTTTACTTTTGCCCCACCTAAACCTTTGTTTTCATAGTACCTGCTGCTGCCTTAATGACTCACCCTGTATACAGCCTCCATAGCAAATAATTTCTAATTTTGCATCACAGACTGGGAATTATAAATTATTATTTGGCTTGGATGATTGGTATACAGGCTTCTTGTTGGTGTTGTGTGTTGTTGGGTTTTGTCTGTATTTCTGTATTTGTTTGTTGAGTTTCTGGCAACACCATGCATATATTTTATTTTTTGTTTATGAAGAGTTTGGAGCCTTCCTGTATTCTTTGCTGTGTATTACAATGAGGTCTAGGGGCATCGTCATTCTTGTGCTTGTATTATACAAGTGTATATGACTGTGTTCCAACAGAGTACTGTGACCAGTTGGTTATTGTTCTTTTGAGTAATATTATAATAAATGTATTTGTTTGTTGTTCATTTAATTCTTAGTTATCATATGGAATTAGTTATGAGATTTCCCACACCAGCACTTCCTTTAATTCTGCTCTTGCACTGGGCAAGTATTGCATTGCAAATTGCATACTTTAGGACATACAGGGAGGTGGGGAACAAGATTGTCACATCACAGTTTACTTTCTTCCAATTATATGCTTCTCATATTTCTGTCATAACCATCTAGAGCCTTGCTGCCACAAAGCCCTCTTGAACCATCATTCTCTGATGGGTGCCGTTGTGCAACTGCTAACTGTTTGGTCCTGTTGAGTGTTTTATGTGGCCAGAAGTTTGTTAGTTGGGTGCCTGTGGATGTATATCTAAAAAAGAGAGATGGAATTGGATGTAAAGTGAGGGTGTCTAGTTTGATGTAGGTGCACAGTTTACTTAGCAGTTTCACTAGATTTGAACCTGGTGGTCATTGCTTGATGGGTCTATTTCCATTTGGATCATACTACGTTCCTTGAAACACTGGTAACCATGTACAAGCTAACATGACGTAAAAGCCCAGAAGACCCAAATCTCAGCAACAGTGCTTACAATAACCCTACCTTTCACACTCCTGCACTGTAAATTATTTATATTATAAGAGTGTTACCATATGTAATGTTCTCTTCACTTTAATTCATGTAAAGTGCCACTTCACTTACAAGTCTGATTGATCTGTTAGCTGTATCATCCCTGTCATACAGGTTTTTATAACACTTCCAAACATCACAGTGATCTATATTTTGGGAGTATTAACATAGAAGTTTCATTCATGTAATTTGTTTTTGGCCTAAGTACGTATATATTTTTTGGCATATCCTCCTTATGGACTTGCATGACCCACTATTAATTTGAGAGAAAATTCTCTTGAATGAACATAATGATGATACTTATGCAATGGAAAATACTGGTCTAGAAGTCAAATTCTGTGCATATACAACTGCAGAACTTGCAAGTACTAACATTATCATATTATGTCTATATTTATTATGATGCCTGAATTAAATCATATTTTGGGACTCAGTAATTGGTCCATGTGTTTACCTGCATGAATAAGACTCACTGTGCATACAGTTAACGTTGAGCAAAACAAAATTTTTTATTGAATAGAGAAGAGAAGACCTCTTATTTTTTAATTTCTCCAGTTTTTGTAGTGGGTGGTACCTTGCTAAACAGACTGGTAACTTTGTTACTGTTTGCATGAAACTCACTGTGTTCAAGAATATCATTAGTATAACCTAGTGTGTTAAGCATGCACCATTTAATGTTTGTCTCCCTTTCTTCTGTACTTTGTGGCTGTTGTCCACTTGTATTGCATATGCCTGTAGAGCAGACAGATTTTTTGGGGGGTGGGGGGGGGGGGGGGTGGGGGGGTTTTAGAGATTGTCCCAGGTTTTTTTGGGAATGCGGGTTTTTTTCGAGTGGGGGAAGTTGATGGGATTTACGTGTTTTTTGTTT
>Ga0123355_10020827_pt1 | contig 10482 bp, 8 predicted proteins | sample TergutEmb28metaG_3_FD_89872 | JGI IMG/M metagenome (GOLD analysis project Ga0123355, IMG submission 89872) | Embiratermes neotenicus P1 segment gut microbial communities from Petit-Saut dam, French Guiana - Emb289 P1 | ecosystem: Host-associated > Arthropoda: Insects > Digestive system > Gut ... | reverse complement strand
TCGCTAGAACGGGTCTCATCGCCCTAATATGAGATGGTTCGCCGTAAGGCGAACGAGTGGCGTGAGCCACTGGTGCGAAGCGCCACATTGAAATATCAACGAAGTTACATACGCGAAAAATCCACGACATATCGCTTGATTACGGCTAACATGGGACTTGTAACCAAGATAATGCACAACTATTATAATTGGAGAACATATATGGGCATCCTTTTAAATGGCAAGAACCTTGTCAAAAAATATTATGTCGGCGGTGAAACTATTTATGCACTAAATGATGCATCTGTCGAAATTACTTCGGGTCATCTGACCATTTTGCGCGGTCGTTCCGGTTCAGGCAAAACCACGCTCATAAATCAGCTCTGTCTTCTCGATAGACCTGATAGCGGTGAACTTATATTCGATGGTAAAGATGCAGTAAATGCAAACGATAAATGGCGAGATGATTTCAGGCGTAAAAACTGTGGTGTCATCTTTCAGTCAGTTGCACTAATGCCACATATGACAGCAATTGAAAATGTAGACTTTGCTATGCGGATTGCTGGTATAAAGCATACAGAGAGACGTGAACGTTCACTTGAATGCCTATCTATCGTGGGGTTGTCAAATAGAGCTTCTCACTTGCCGGCTGAACTGTCCGGCGGTGAGCAACAGCGCGTAGCTATCGCACGTGCAATAGCACATCGCCCCAAAGTTATTTTTGCAGATGAACCTACAGCCGAGCTTGATACACAAACAGGCTTGCAGGTTTTTAAAGTTTTTATGGATCTAATCGAGAAAGAAGAGGTCACCATCATAATGACAACACACGACCCTGCTTTCATTGAACTTAGTAATAACATATATACCATGACGGATGGAGTGATAACAGATGAGCGATAATTCCAACATTATGATCGAGTGTGATAATCTCGTCAAAATATATAAAACAAGCGACACCGAAGTCATGGCATTACAAGGACTTGATCTTTCTGTATACAAATCTGAATTAATGGCAATAATCGGTGCATCCGGTAGTGGCAAATCCACACTTCTCAATATTCTTGGTGGTCTTGACACTCCTACCATGGGGAGTGTTAAGGTTGATGGGCTTGATTTACGAAAACTAAGTCGTATGGAACTCTCTACCTATAAGCGCAACACTGTAGGTTTTGTCTGGCAAAACAACGCACGCAACTTAATTCCATATCTTACAGCACAAGAAAACATTGAGCTTGTCGGACGTATTGGCAAAAATCTGGATAAAGAATACTCCACAAACCTGATAGATATAATAGGACTCACAAAGCGCAAGAAAAACAAGCTTGCCGAACTCTCCGGTGGTGAACAGCAACGTGTTGCGGTTGCCATATCGCTTATTAATAAGCCAAAGGTATTGTTAGCTGATGAACCCACAGGAGCTGTTGACTCTCGCACATCAATCGCCATCATGGAGCTGTTCGAACGTCTCCGCGTTGAGCTGGGAATCACCATTATAATCGTCAGCCATGACCAAGATGTTGCAAAACACGTTGACCGTGTTGTAGCGATTCGTGATGGCAAAACATCAAGTGAGATTCTACGCACTGAGATGATCAATAATATGGAAAATTTATCAGCTTTTGAAGAAGAACATTTGGAACTCGCAGTTGTTGATAGAGCCGGACGCGTACAAATACCCGCAGAGTTGTTGGAAAAACTCTCAATTGCAAGCAGAAGTAAAGTCAGAATCGACACTGAGGATAACAAAATCACTATATACCCCGTTAATGAAATTCATTGATTTTAATAACAAAATGTTGTACATTATTAATATGTGGGCACCTCTAAAAACCTGCCGCTCATCATCTTGATGAAGCTTATTTCCCCACTCTGCGTTAATTTTCCTTGGAAGACGGATGTATTCCTGCGGAAAATTGCCTTGATTGTGGAAATAATCTCCAACAATCTAATAAACGTCAGGTTTTTAGAGGTACCCATGTGCAATACAACATCAACATAGAAAGTATAGAGGTGAAAGTATGGAGACTGCTGGTATAAAAAAATATTCGATTCCCCGTCATATATGGAGGGCTATCTATCCACTCTTAGTTTGGGTAGGCATATCTTTCTTTGTTCTTATGGCCGCCGGCATCCTGAACTTTGTGGCAAATATCCTTATTTCCGGAATGCAACTTGACACAGCAATAGAGGTTACCCTCACATTTATTCTCGAGCAATCGCTGCTTCTTACGCTAATAGGAAACGTCATTGCAATTTTGCTTTTTGCACTAATGTGGCGTAAAATAAGATTAAAATTGGAAAAGTACGATAACTCAAAACTTACTGCATTATCTCTAATTCTAACCATCATCCTAAGTGCTGCTCTCAACTTTTTCCTGGTAGCAATATTCGGCATCACAAATATTACAGAACTTTTCCCATCGTATGACTACATCGCAGAAATCCTTATGAGCGGCTCCCTATTAGTGCGGATAATATCAATCGGAATTGCTGCACCAATTGTTGAAGAAATACTTTGCCGCGGCATTATCCTAAACCGCCTTTCAGCGTGGATGCCAAAATGGCCTGCAATACTCGTATCAAGTGCATTATTTGGTATAGTTCACTTTAATTGGCTTCAAGGACTATACGCTTTTGCAATCGGCATTATATTCGCTGTTCTGTACTTAAGATATCGCAATCTTTGGATTCCAATAATCAGTCATGCTGCATTCAACCTTGCCAATGTTATACTAGTAGAAGTTGTTAATTACTTTGAAATCGATATAAATGTATTCGCAATTCTTATCCCCAGCGCACTAATCACAATAGCTTCAACTATATTTGTACTGAAATTCACAAAGAAAGCTGTCCTGATTCCTGAGCCCGCTGTGGAGCCCGAAGCTGTGCAATATTTCCCACCGCAAGTTTAATTGCAACATCTAGTGAATCAAGGAGGAACTTATATGAATACTGTATTATTATGTGCCGAAACTACACAAGGCGAAACTCGGGTCGCGCTTGTTCCAAAGCATGTTAAAGCGCTTTGCGAAATGGGGTATGAAATATTCGTTCAAAGTGATGCCGGAATGTATGTCGGCTTTACTGATGATGATTATATAGCTGCAGGAGCAAAAATCGTCACTTCACTTCAAAATGGATATGATAATTGTGACATCGTTGTTCGCGTTAATAAACTTGAAGACAATATTAGCGGTATGCGCGAACGCTCAGTTCATATATGTTCCTTTGATACATTCAAGAGTGGTGAAGAAGTACAAGAGTTTGCAGATGCCGGAATAAGACTCATAAGCTTAGACATGGTTCCACATTCATCCATCACAGCAAAAATGGATGTTCAAAGTTCGCAATCATCACTTGCAGGATATTATGCAGTGGTATTAGCTGCATCGAAGTTACCAAAAATATTCCCCATGCTCTACACACCTGCCGGTAATATTCCCGCCGCAAGAATCTTTGTTATAGGCGCGAACACTGCAGGTTTGCAAGCAATTGCCACTGCAAGAAGAATGGGTGCACGGGTTGTAGCATATGACACTTCACCTGCTCTTGCTGAAAAAATCGAATCACTCGGTGCAAAGTTTATAGAAATAAATCTCGGTGAAGCAAGTGTCTTCGAAGATGACGGTACTGCAACACTAACCCCAAAACAGCTACTCTTACAGCGTCAAGGACTCCTCAATATATGCGCACACTCCGACATAGTTATAACATCTGATTACGAACTCGGCAAATCCTCTCCTCTTTTGGTTACAAAAGATATGATTTCGTACATGAAGCCCGGTTCATTAATTGTTGATATGGCCGTAAATAACGGCGGAAATGTCGAAGGCTCTAGCCCTAACAATGATGTTGTCTATGATGGTGTAATGATAATCAGCGGAAACAAGCTCGAGCGCTATGTTCCCATAGATGCATCAAATATGTTCTCAGGAAATGTTTTTGCATTCCTTGAGCACTTCTGGGATTCCGAGTTTGGTACATTTAAACTTGACACAAATGACGAAATAATGTCGAAATGTCTAGTGCACTGTCTCGCTGATAATTAGCATATCCTTACGCAATCTATTTCCGTCTGCCTGCGTTGAAAAAACTTGAAAGGCCACAGGCATTACTGCGCTTTTTCGCCTTGTCAGACGAAAAAATATAGCGCAATTATATGCCAATTATCAACGAGGCAGCACACTAGTGGTCCACAACACCTAAAATTATACATGTTTTGAAAGGAGTACAACATATGATATTTTTGCTTCTGGTATTTATTTTGATTATTGCCGCTTTCCTAGGCAAAGAACTCATACCAAGAAAATTACCATCCCGTTTACATACCGCAGTAATGTCCGCCATAAATGCAATATCAGGCATTGCAATATTGGGTGCGCTTATCATTTGTGCGACCAGTACCGATAACATCGTGATTCTCATACTTTCAATGGTCGCAATCTGCCTGGCAACCATTAACTTAGTTGGTGGATTTGTGCTTACGGAAAGACTGCTTACTAAAAATTTGAGAATGAAAAATAAGAATTGAGAATTTTCCTAATATCTCAACTCACATTCCTCAATTTTCAATTCAAAGAAAGGTGCGGTCATAATAATGCTACATAATATTGCCCTATTCGACCTTATAAACCTCGCATACCTGCTTGCCGCTATTTGTATTATTGTGGGTATGAAAATGCTCTGTAAAGCTAACACTGCTCGTCTTGGATTACTAATATCTGCAAAAGGTGCATTTATTGCTATTGTTGCAGTATTCTTTAACGCTCAGATTCTGGACACATGGAATATTGATAATGTATTGCAAAATGGATTTTTCTGGTGTTTCATAGCAATATTTATCGGCGCTATAATCGGTGTTCTTTGGGCACGGAAAGTTAAACTTAACGAAATGGCAAACCTTTTGACAATATTCAACGGATTCGGTGGACTTGCATCTGCGCTTATAGCGTTTTCCTCATTCTATGCAATATATATTCTCGATGGTGAATATATTAGCGACGTGGTTCGTGATGTAGCAATCGCCTTTGCAGTTTTTATTGGAATGTTGACATTCACGGCATCAATCTTTGCGTGGGCAAAGCAATCCAGAATAATCGCTACCCGTCCAATTGTATTTAGAGGTCAAAATCTACTCAACGTTCTCTTGCTCTTCGCCGCATTTGTTTCGATGGCTATTTTTATTACTCCAACGGTCGATGAAAACCTAAATTTCATAGTCATTATTGCTCTATCAGCAATTGCTTTTCTATGTGGCTTTGCATTTATTCTGCCTATTGGCAGGAGAAAAATCCCAATTATGGTTTCCTTGCTCAACAGCATGACAGGTGTTGCAATTGTTATGCTTGGCTTCATATTCATCAACACCATGTTGATAGTTACCGGTGCTCTTATAACAACATCGAGCATCGTTCTCGCAATTGTAAAAAGTAAGTCTCTGAACCGTTCATTACCTAAACTGCTTTTAAGAGGTTTTGGTGTTGGCTATAATGATTTGCGTATAAGCCACAGCGGCGATTCCAGGTCGATTTCTATAGAAAATGCATATATGATTTTGGAAACGGCAAAGACTGTCGTATTTGTTCCCGGCTACGGCATGACAGTCGCAGGTGCGCAGCAAATTGTTAGCGAGCTTGCTTGCAAGCTTGAACGTAAAGGTGCAATTGTCAGTTTTTGTATCCATCCAAATGCCGGGCGCTTACCCGGACATATCAATACTGTTTTTGCAGAAACTGATATTCCATACGGAAAATGGGGCACCCCGGAAGAAATAAATCCCATTATGCCGATGCAAGATATCGCAATTATTGTCGGTGCAAATGATATTGTAAATCCATCAGCAGAAACAAACACCTCATCCCCTCTTTATGGCATGCCGATTATTAAAGCACATGAAGCCAAAACAGTTTTCGTACTAAAGCGTGGTGATGGCAAAGGTTTTTCAGGTGTTGATAATAGACTTTTCAGAATGCCGAACACCATAATGCTATACGGTGACGCAAAGGATACACTAATAGCATTAAGCAACGAAATTGAGAATTAAGGAATGGTCATTAATTATGTTAGATAAAAGCATACCATATGCAGGTATAGAAATGGTCAGGCGCGCGGGAACAATTGTTCCTGATTACCCACTCCCGGAAGGCTTCAATTTCGTGTTCTATAAGGATGGCGACGAAGCAGACTGGGCAAGAATAGAAACATCTGTAGACGAATTTGATAATGAGTTCGATGCACTTATGAGGTTCAAAGAACAGTTTCCATATACCAACGAACTTTATCGCCGTTGCCTGTTTATAGAGACCGATGATGGCAAGAAAGTTGCAACAGCAACCGCATGGTGGTCATTTATTGGAGATAAGCGGTATGCGTGGCTGCACTGGGTAAGTGTAGACAACAATCACCAAGGACTCGGACTTGGCAAAGCACTGACCTCTCGTGTAACACAATTACTCGTAGAAATCGAAGGCGATGTTGACATGTACTTAAGCACACAAACATGGAGTTATAAAGCTATAAATATTTACAAACAGTTCGGCTGGGAGCCTACAGATGAACTATATTCCAAAGAGAAAAAACGCGAATTCAAAAAAGGAATGAAGATACTGGCAAAAATGGAAAAAGAAAGAGCTAAGGACAAAAAGTAAACCATGTTAAAATCTCCCAAAGGGTCACTGTGATCCTTTGGGAGATTTTTACATGATAATTTCACTTTGTAATTTTTCTCAGCTGCATTGCAGCTCTTCATTGTTTACTTTTTCTCTATACTTTTTTCTTTACTTTTCACAATCCAGATTACAGTACGGACAGTCATAAGAAGTGTGACCGCAAATAGCACTGCCCATAAAGTTGTGTTATCCTCAATACCTGTTGCCGGAAGACCACCTTGTTGGTTACCGCCACCTGCTGGTGGAGTTGAGGGTGTTCTTTCTTCTTCAACGGCTTCATTTATTGTCCATACTGCAACTAATGTTATTTGATTTTCCCAGTCATCTGCAATTGCTTCAAAATCAAATCCATTTAGCGAAGATAGTAAATTAGTCGATGACGGTGCAAGTCCACTTTGAGATGCTGATGGCACAACAAATGACCCGTGCAACACATCCCTATTAAAATTGAGATACGTGGGATGGTAATCAAATCCTACAAATACATACCAACCTTCAAAAGTATAAACATTGTCTCCCGGTAATGTATTTCTATCTACAGCACGTAAGCCGTCCAGAATAAACTCATCACCAACTCTGTATGTATATCCATCAGGGTAGTTAGTCATTTCTGAATTTATTATGATGTCATCAATATTCTCGTTGTCAATCATATAATACACACGAATATAGCGGTACTCAGGCTCCCAGCGAGCATGTATAATTGTACCTTCTGTTATTGGAGTTGTAAAATCAAACGTAGTACCACCTGTTGCCTCTGTGTACCAACCTACAAATGTATATGTAGCTCGTGTAGGGATAGTTGTTGGTTCTGTTAAGGTTGTATTATTTGGTACCATTTGCATCGGGAAATTGCCTGTACCTTCATGTAAATCGAATGTAATGGCAACGTAACTCTCCCAACGAGCATGCACAGTTACATCCGCTGTTATTGGAACAGTGAAGTTAAATGGTACGCCACCGACCGCTTCGGTATACCAGCCTAAGAAACTATGATATTCGCGTACAGGACTCGCTACAGGTGCTGTTGCTGTCGTATTTTGCGGTATCATTTGCCTTGGGAAATTGCCTGTGCCTTCATGTAAATCGAATGTAACGGCAACATAGCTCTCCCAACGGGCATGTACAGTTGTATCCGATGTTACTGGAACAGTGAAGTCAAATGGTACGCCACCGACCGCTTCAGTATACCAACCTAAAAATCTATGATATTCACGTACTGGGCTTGCTGTAGGTGCTGTCGGAGCAGTATTATGTCGTACATTTTGTTCCGGGAAACTTCCTGTACCGCCAAGCAGATTGAATGTTACACTATGATATATGTGAATAACTTCTCCAGTTGCTGTTCTAATATCAAAATTATTGAAAGCATGTAAATTATTTGCAACACCAGGAATATTGGTCCAATCACTCGGGTTAATTCTGCCTCCGGCATTAACATTGTGAGTGACATTTAATGAATCATCTATGCGAGGTCCTTCTGTTGCAGTATTACTTGAAAATGTGGCGTTTTGAGTTATTGTAGTATTATTTAAATGAGCTGCAGTGCTCCATCCTAGTCCTCCACCATTTAATGCTGTGTTATTATTAATCGCACCACCGGTCATGTTAAATGTACCACCGGCACGGTTTATTCCCCCACCAAGACCATTTAGCGCATAATTTCCAGAAATTTCACCACCACTCATTGTAAATGTGCCACTTGTATGGTTTACACCACCACCATTACCACTTGTTGCTGTATTTCCAGTGATCAATCCACCACTTATTGTAAGTCCTCCAGCAGCACCTGATATACCACCGCCATTTGCACCAGCGGTATTATTGCTGATTGTGCCACCAGCCATTACAATTGGGCTACCACTTACACCACCACCATTATTTGCTGCAGTGTTGTTGGTAATTGTGCCACCATTTATTGTAAGCCCTGCACCGCCGTTTGAAATGCCGCCACCACTTGTATTGGCTGTATTATTGCTGATCGTACCACCATTTATTGTAATTGGACCACCGGTACCATAGCTTACAATACCGCCGCCGCCACCGGTAACTGCAGTATTTCCGCTTATTGTACCGCTCATCATTATAAATGAACCTCTCTCAGCAATTTTTGAAACTCCCCCACCAGCTGCTGCTGTATTGCCTGTGATTTGTCCACCATCTAATATAAATAGACCGGAGTTACTCACACCTCCGCCACTACCTGAAGTATTACCGGTGATTTGTCCACCGTACATTCTAAATGTACCACCTTGTACACGTGCACCGCCACCCCAGCCAATATTAATTCCATCAGTAGATCCATTGCCGGTAATTATGCCGCCGTTCATTATAACTAATCCGTCATCACCGTTGGAAATGAATACACCACCGCCTTGTCCGGTATTACCACTGATTGTGCCGCCGTTCATAGTAAATCTACCACCATCAGACACACCTACACCACCGCCACCAAAGCCGGCTCTGTTTCCGTGTATTGTACTTCCAGTTTCCATATATAAGCGACCTGTAGAGTTAACTGAAACACCACCGTGAGCAAAGCTAATATCACCGGTACCATTTAGCGTAACATTATGCAGACGTAATGTTCCGTTTACTGTGAAGTGACGACCACCAGTTGTTCGTGTTAGTGTGCGATTACCTGTTAGTATAATGTCTCTCCCTGCAGGGATGCTTATCATGCCTCCTGTTATTTCAAAATCTGCTGTAAGATTGATTGTATACTGTGTAGTTGTGGAAGCATTTGTAATCGCTAATCTGAGAGCTGCAATATCACCAACGTTAATAGTATTAAATGGCATAATTTCAATGTAGCCATCTTCATAGATACAGTCGCATTCGCAAGTGCAGTCATAGTAATCACAATCATACTCACATTCACAATTACACAGTCCATATGAATCGTATTCACCATAGTCTGATTGCTCTTCCGGATTATAGCCATCTTCCAAGCTATGATTGTCTTCTAATTCAGGAACATCTATAGCTGGCAGTCCCATGTCCCCCCGGTCAATTTCGCCACTGCGAATGTCGCACACGTTTGTGTCGCAACAGTCAACTAGTACGCAATTGTCAGCTATGTCAAATGACTCGCTTCCCGCAAACACAGCACCCATAGAAAAAATCGAAGATAGCATTACAAATGACATAATCAATGCTGCAACTCTTCTTCTTACCAACATAACCTTGCCTCTTACCATAACTTTCATCAACCTAACTCCTCCATTTTTTGTATTCTTGCGTTAAATCCTTCTTATGCAATTAATACTTGCGCTGTGCACATAAAGTTGCATTTTCTTTTTGAGTATCCTATTGTTTCATCTATACTTGTGTAATTTACTCAAGTATAGATTATTGTAAATAATACCACGATATGTAAAGTATTGATCTATATTTCGCGATTGTTTACAGAATGTTCATAACTCGACTGCGATTATTCACAAAAATATAGTCAAAACCGACTGCTTTTAGGCAATCGGTTTTACTATATATTTCACTAGATATATTTTGGGTCTCTTTCAATTCGTGCAGAGTTCTCTGATCAGCTGATTGTTACAGAACCAGGTTCCAAGATGCCTGTTATGCCACCGGAGTGCATAAATGGATGCACGGAAGTTATATTTGCTACACTGCCCACCGGCGTGTTTGGTGCCACATCAAAACGGAAGTATACATATAAATGAGTACTTGGATCAGCACTTGATCCAGGTGACCAATCCAATACAACTATATTTGGACCATGGTCATGATTAGCACCGCCGATTGCGGAATCTCCACCGTAGTAAAACACAACGGCTAGGTTATAGCCACCAAGGTTTGCACCACTTGTATA
>Ga0123355_10020826_pt1 | contig 10482 bp, 7 predicted proteins | sample TergutEmb28metaG_3_FD_89872 | JGI IMG/M metagenome (GOLD analysis project Ga0123355, IMG submission 89872) | Embiratermes neotenicus P1 segment gut microbial communities from Petit-Saut dam, French Guiana - Emb289 P1 | ecosystem: Host-associated > Arthropoda: Insects > Digestive system > Gut ... | reverse complement strand
GACCCGCAAGAAGACCACACTTTTCTCTGGCCATTATCTCCGTAACCGTTCCACTTTGGACTTAGGTGTTTTGGGTTATATCGGTATAGTTTAGCATAAAGAACACCCTCCCGAAGTCTGGCACATTCCTTCTGGGACACCCTATATATATATATATATACAGTATACTTCTTGATGGTGGGCTACAAATATGCCCGAAACATGTAGAGCTTGACTGACGATATAAACTGAGGATAAGTAGTGCCTCAAGTTGGTTTTTATTACATAGAGGAAAGAAAAGTCAAAATGTTCCTTACGTAGCTCTACAGACAAAACAGTGACACCTGACTGTGACAGAGACAGGTTACAGTTAATTTCGCATGCGGAGTGTTTCAACGACCTGCTCTTGAATTCTGCCACTTACATTACTATTTACCTTATTAAAATAGTGAGTACTCGTTACTTCGTAATATAGATGTAGAGAATCCATTGACAAAAGGACAAGCAGACTCGCATTCAAGTCTGACATTGTGCTGTAGTGGTTAGCACCCTCAGCTTCTTTATCCGGAAGACCGAATCACTAAACTTGGCCCGAAACTAGTTACAGTGTACGTGGTTATCCTTCGTGTTCCTACCTCCAGCAAGGCAATTTTTATGATAGACCATTTAATTCAAAACTGACCACGGCTCCTTCTTCGCAAATGCTTCTAAATCCTCCTCCTCCATTATCACACTTCAATTTTTCATTCGATATTACATAAAGCGTACAGATTTATAGGCGATTGGACGTAATTGAAAAATAAGTCAAATTACTCGTGACATATTGGATTCCATGTTAAAAACAGCCCTAAATTCATAAGTTAAGTAGTGGTTTTTAAGCACTAAATATAGTCACATACATTACCCTTTAAAGCACAGTGGTTAATATACGTACCACCTAGATTAACATTCATAGGCTCCGAACTTTGCCGAGAGTGTACCTACGTGTTTCCCATCATCATAATAGTAAATGTAAAGCAATCCATTACAGGCCTGGTCAGGCCCTAAGGGTTCCAGGAGATTGAGACTCCCAGACTTCAAGAAAATCAGCACATGAAAGTGGTAAGTTTGTCAGTTGTACGCCTCGGCCGCCTTTACCCCCCAGAAAATATTCCTTGTACTCATTTCTGTTAGAGGCTGAATCAACCCCAGGGCCATAGTGCGGCCGGAAGGATTATGTCAATGAAAAGTTTCAGTGACAAACTCGCAAATCCAACCCGCGATCTTCCGGCTTGTCGCACACTGCCTCAACCAACTGCGCCACCGCGTGCCCTCATCATAATAGTAATCGCCTGTTCTTTTTCTGAACAATATTAACCTGATGATAGGCCTCTTTGAAGTGTGCATGTACTGGCTTTTCTCTGAAGCAGGCACAGATGTGTTCAAAATAATTTTAATTTCACCTCTCGATGTGGTACTTAACCCTAGACTACTCAATTTTATTCTACATTACATCGTCGAATAAAAATGGAGGGTTCCGGAACCTACTTGAATTTCTGTTCTTCTGGGAACACTGAGTAAAACAAGAAAAGTTCCAGGATACACGTTTGCGTGGTTCAGGTTCGAAGCCTGAATCACCTGAATATGTCTATAACCTTCCGCTTAGTGAACGTATTCTACATATTATGTTACTGAAATATATTCAAGCAATTTCTATTATCTTCTGTACAATAATATCACTAATTATAAGAGGCGTGGGCCCGGTAGCTCAGTCGGTATAGCGACTGACTAAGGGCTGGGCAGTCCGGGATCGAGTTCCGGTGGGGACGAGATTTTCCGCCTGTCCAGACCGGCCCTGGAGCCCACCCAGCCTCCGGTAAAATGGGTACCGGGTCTTTCCCGGTGGTAAAGTGCGGCCGGAGCTTGCTGCTGACCATTCACCCCCTTCTAGTGCCGCGGTCATGGAAGAGTAGAGCTATAACTCTACCCACCCTCTGGGCCACATCGGGCCTGTAAAGGTATCACTTTACCTTTTAATTATAAGACACACCATTATCATCCCGCTGAGGGACCATAATATCCAGGTGTGGAGAAGTGTTGAGACAAACTTCCAGAAACTCTGAACCTCGGCAGTGGATGCAGAAAAATCCCTGACGTTCACTGGAAAGAAGTTGAGTGTGTACCAAATCAGGTCTGTGAGTGTATCTTCAGAAGTTTGTCGTGTAGAAAAATTTTAGTAAAGTTAATGGAAAAAGTAGCCACTGTATCTAAGCACCAAGATATGCAAGCTTGTAGGGGGCATAGAGACATATCAACATGTAGGCAATTCTTAATCTCTGTACTGGATGTACATGAAAGATGTTTCAAGATCCGACCCCCTTACCCCGGAAAAAGCTTCCTTCGAATCCATCAGTGAGATGCTTACCGGACTTCGGCTGTAGCTAAGAGCAAAGACACTAAAGCATGGGCCTCCAAACATTTTATGGCTAAGGGCCACGCAAGTTATTGCGGGCCGGTCCGCGCGCCGCACTTGGAAAATTAACAGTAATTGGTACACCTAACCGCCTCAATAATTGCGTAATTTCTGTAGTAAAAACACAATTTACAAATGTGGTTTTCGGCCGCATACCACAACCTGAAGTTCGAGATTTGGAAACCCATGCAGTAATAAGGCGATTCTGTGCGCAGCGGATATTTCAAAATATGGTTTTTTATTTCAATTTTTGTGTCTTAACCCTTTACGGACGAAACGTAATCCGTTCTACTTAAAGACCCAGTTCGTACCACGCATTAAACACAATCTCGCTTATAAAAACCATCTACTAAATGCTGTATAGGAAAAATTTTCTCTTTGTCCTGAGATACACACAAAACAATAAACAGACTGTGGCAAAAGTGCAGGATTTTGAACCTCAAAACTGTCTGTACATGCAGCAATCTTAGGTTTTAAAAGGTTCATCTTTCAGACGGCTATTAATTTGGTAAGACCTAAATAGTTATCATGCTGCTTGAATAAACTACTTAATAAACAGAAGTGTTAGGTATTTCTTTTGGCCTACAGGCGCCGTGAACCGAGAACGTTTGGGAGCCGCTACACCAAAGTATCCTCTTTCATTGGTGCATCCCCTTATGTAAAACTGACAGGAGATTAGAGGTCACTACAAAATGTCAATGAAGCTGGCACAACTATAATAATATTTACTGTCAATGCTTTGCTACATATTTCGGCTAGATACAAATTTGTACTTTACATGCAATGCTAACTATCCGGTAGCAACCATATGATCACGCATTTTTAGTTGGTCTGCAAACTGTTAATGAGTATCGTAAAACAGTAATACCACATTTTAGAGCATATATTCGTAAAATGTTGATAAAACGTCTCCTCGTACAGATCGATGATATATCAAACTCCGTCCCCATCTTAGGGGTGTGTTGGTGGTTTGTTTCTACCAAACGGAGATACTACCCGAAACGTAGGAAAACCTTCACATCTTCACGCGGCTGTTTGTCCGAGAACGTTTCATGGAAAATGCTTCGTGTTTTCATTAAATTGTTCCTTTGGTTCTATGCAACACCAAATTCCTCATGAAATAAAGTGAACCGCCAACTTGATACAACAACGTAAATTATTGAAGTTTTCTTTAGCTCGACATGTTTCCTGCGCATACGCCCATCATCAGGAGCACTAGAAATTAAGTTGCAGCATATGGTTTTCTGCACCCGTGTGACGCATGGAACCTTCCAAACCGGACACACGACCCACGCAGCGGCTCTCAGGACCACCACCCATACACAAAATGGTTGCAGAAAACCACAGGCTGCAACTTAACGTCTAGCGCTCCTGATGATGGGCGAATGCGCAGGAAACATGTCGAGCTAAAGAAACTTCAACAGTTTAAATTGTTGCGTCAAGTTGGCAGTTCACTTTATTTCATGATGAAGATGCACGGTCAAACAACCCTCAAATTACAAAATTCCTCATAGTGTTTTATTCCAAATACATACTACATAATTTTTCAGTGCATTATTTTCCTTGTTTGTTTATGTAACCCTACTTATATCGTAAAGACTGCACTTTGCTGTACTCTAAAGAGCCTCATTGAACTTCACATAAAACAACCACGGTGCAAAAAGTGCAGACGTAACATCCAGGAAGAAATCTACTGAACAATCAACCATGCACCATGCAGAGATCCAAAGAACGAATGACTGATAACAAGACGAACCGTAACAACACTTTAGAAATAAATTTGTAATTGCAATTACATTCGTGTTTTAAATTTAAGAAACATTGCAGGACTATACAGAAAAGCCGCAAAAGTTAAATCCCATTAATAATATTTCAGAGTTAGTAATGTATGTCAAGCAACAATTTAGAATTAAAAATGATTGTTGCACACCCGAAACGCATAGCAAAGTACCGACAATAAATATTATTACAGTTCTGCCAACTTTATTAATATTTTGTTCCAACTCGTACGGTTCTACGCCTAATGTACCTACTGAGTTTTCTCGATGCATATACTGTAAAATATACAAGTAATACATCACGAACGGCAATATGTTGTAGGGTTAGGAACGTATGCATGGTGAACTTTGATGTGTTTGTATTATTCGCGGAACTAGCAGGTTGCCGGAACATGCGAGAGGAGTTTAGAGGAATATGTGAACCAGTATAAAGGGTACAGAAAAATAATGTTGAAATATAGACCGGGTGGACGAAGATGACTTGGAAGACCTTTGAAGAGACCATTATACGAGGCCGAAACAGGCACGTGTACGTATATTAAGGCCTAACTCGTGATGGACGATAAAGATTATTATTATTATTATTATTATTAATAACAAAGGTCAACGAACGTCCTGTGTTCAGTGTGCAGTTGCATTGAAAGAAAAAGCTGTATAGTTAGCAATGGATTTCGCATAAGAAAATTCATGAACATAAATAAGATTATTCCATGACGAAACCAGGGACCTGCGCAAGCGCTTCTTCAAGAAGGACACCAACCTCCGTCTCGTTCAATTTGTTGTTAAGGGGTGTAGGATTCTGCAGTAATGACCGCACCACACGTTGCTCGGAAACCGCTACTTCCGTCGGGGCACACGGCACACAGCGCTGCTCACATACGCAGAAGACTGCGAGATGCAATGTTAGCAGTGTAGCGACTACAAACACTTCTGTTTTCTGGCCAGTGGCACCTGTAGTCAGGCACACATTTTCAAACTCATCGGGGGAAAAATACAATGTTGTACATTTTGATTGCGATGTACAAAAATACATATTTATTCCAAATAATTAGTCACATATTCTTTAATGAATACTATTTCGTAGTAAATTTTCCTACATTTTTCGATCTACAGAGGCCATCTTCAGGGACAGCAGTGACATAAATAAATACATTTTTGATATAAAATGTCATCGAAGTTGTTCATATGCACATTAAAATGAAAACCACAATAACAAGGAGTTTAAAAAAGTGAAACATTTCTACTGTAATTGTGTGCAATTATTTATAATCAATACAATACAATTTTCGGAAAAAAAACGTGTTGTTTATAAATCACTTAAGAAGAATAAGCATGTACTTTGAAGATAGAGGCAGAAAGTGTCCACCGAAATGTTCACAATTTCTCTCACACCGGACGGCGTCACTTTTCATTGTAAAGTAATCTTGAATAACATAGCTTTACTATAAAAAGAATGAACTGGTGGTAAACGTGCTTCTTCACGCCACAAAATATGGTTTGCTTTTGAAATCTTGAAAAGAACACACCATATATTGAGGCCCAAGTGTCTAGAGAAGTATTTGAACCTGTACACGTATCGAGACAAATTTTTTCTGCCACCACAGCAATAATGTGCGGCGATTTCTGTAGATTTACCACACAGATATGAACTTTTGGAGCGTATCTTAAAAGTGCAGCTGAGCGCTATATAAACAGACATTACGATTCCGTCTTTATTGACTTCTCAGTTCTTCCGTAATTGTGTAAAGACGTGTTATAACTTTATCAAGGCCAAGAAGAACTTTGACATGAATCAGTGTCAAAAGAATAAATAACTTTAACATACTCAATTTCTATTCGAATTTAATTTATTTGTAGTAAAATTTTAGAACTTCCATTCTGAACTATTTTACGGAAGAAAAAATAACACTTTTGTTCCTTTCTCCCATAACCACCATCCCTGGATAGCTAAAAACATTTACTTTCTAAACAAGCTACCAGATATTTCACTTAATATGCTATAACGAAGCTTACCGGAATCAGTGAAGTGTCTCGGATATGACACATGCGAAGGAGGAGAGACAATCTCCTCCTTTTGTAGTTATTCTCTTTAAAGAACTCATATACTCTTGTTAGGATTTTATTTGTAATAAGGCTCGACGCTTTCAATAAATTGTTATTATTTCTTTCATTTATACTACAAAAGGTTCTCGGAAGGTCTCAGTCTACCATTCTGCAAGGCGAGTTAATAATAAAATGCTTCGCAAACGAAGTACAGTTAATTACATTTTTAAATCATCAGAGTGTGTTCAACTTTTGAGACAATCAGTTCCGGCTCACAATGGAAGACGACTTAAACAAAATTCTTCACGAGTCCTGATGAAAATGACAAATCGAGATTTTACTTAACTAAAAAATTTCGGAAAAGATTAAATTTTGAGAGCGCTTGCTTTCCCTTTGTTCAAAATTTCTTGTCTTTCCGCCTGCTTAAAAACATCGTAGCAACTGACGCACAAAAGAGCGTAATTTTACCATTAGAGTTTTACGAGTGTACACTGTGTTCACTCATGCTAAGTGAGGGAAGTAGATCGAAGGTGGGCGAAGACAGCGCACTGAGGAATATACCAGTATTTTGATCTAAGAGAATATGAGAAAAGAAGGAGTAGGCTGTGTAGTTTTTAGTTTTATAGTGTAAGTTTTTCACTAAACATAATTAGGATAATGAAATCAAGATGACTGAGATGGATGGGAAGTGTAACATGCATAGGATTTAATGAATGTGTACAAAAGTTTGATCGGAAAACCTGTAGGGAAGAGATCTCTTGAAGGACATATATGGGGCAAGGATTTTAGGATGAATTGTAAATACATGGTGTGAAAGAGTGTGGACTGGGTTCATCAGGTTCATGATGAGTGAATGTTGCTATCGTTTCTGAGCAAAATAACAGAATTTCGGGTTACACAAAAAGGAAATGCTTGAGTCACTGAGGGACTATTCGCTTCACACTGAGGGCTGCCTTCGATGGAGTTTCCAGACGATATCAAATACAGTATCTCTTGCAGGCGGCGTTTCCTCGAACAGTGGTTCATTCTTGCATTAACAAAGAGCTACAGTGCCATAAATGACTCGGTTTATAGAACAAAGCGTTGAATAAAGAGAGACCAACTTGATGTCACTTGCTTTATTTTTTCATTATTTAATGCTCAACATGTTTCCTCAGGAGCTTGCGACTTATTTGTTTAGTTTTTTCATGGGTTGTATTGCTCTGGTTCGATGCGGGTTGGAGTTACGTTGTGGTTTGGCTGGGGTGGTGTGGTATCCGTATGTAGGCTGAGGCACTAGTGAAATAACTCAACAAATAAATCGCAAGCTCCTGAGGATGGATGTATTAACATCCGAAACATGTTGAGCATTAAATAATGAAATAATAAAGGAAGTGACATCAAGTTGGTTTCTCTTTATTAAACTATCAAGGTGATGCACGGTCAAATAAATACAAGATAGGACAAAGCGTCTCTTACTTTAAGGGCAAAGACAAAAATTATTGGTTATACAGGGCGAGGGGAAACGTTTCTCAAGACTGCAAAATTTTTATAATTAAATTTGTTATAACAGATGAAGTTTCGCGTTTCGTTTGGTTACAGCTTATGGAGTTTGAAGTAGCGGGCAGGTGGTTTCGGCATGCTGGCTCCCTTGACTGGCATTGCCGCCCGGTGCGTAGGAGGCAGTCCCTGGCTCCTAGCCAGATCTCTACAATCGCAGGACTGTGCCAGCACCATCCCACGCTCAATATCACACCGATTATGGAGTGCATGTAGATTGAAAAGTCGACCCCCTATATGTCAACGTTTATAATAGACCAATGATTTGAAGTCTTTGTCTTCAGTTTTCTGTTTTTATTTCTGGATTTTGGTCGCGTACGGAGATTTATACTAGTCTAGAAAGTTCTGTGATGGGCAATTTCCAACGACGTTATAGTCCGCATTTCGACTAAAAGACTAATTTCCTTAAGAATGAACGAGAGTACCAAAATGAAAATTCCCACTCGTCATCACTTAAGTTCCTGCTCTTGATGCTGCCGTTTTCCTCTTCCTTCCTTTCTGTTCATTTTCCCGTCTCATAAAACATACTGGCTGCTATCACTCGCTCTTATATTTGACTTCCACCCGTCATTAACGTTACGGTCTGCCGGATGTGATTTCGAATGGCCTGCTAGACGAATACCAACGAAACAGGTACGAACGTTTCGTTGGAACCGGCTACCTCCAACTTCTACCCTGAAACATGCAGCACGGTATCAGCATTCCAAAAGAACGTCTTTCTGAAAATTGTCTTCGAAAAGACTAAAATCTCCATTTTGTGTTTTAAATAGACATATAGCCTCATTCAAGGCGGGACAGCGACTCGTTACAGACGGAAGATTCGAGAATCGAATCCCTGTTGGGTCAAGACTTTCCGCAAACTTTCAAACCGATCCTGGGGCCCACCCAGCGTCCTATATAATGGGTACCAGATCTTTCCCGGGGGTAAAGCGACCTGGTCGTGGTGGTAACCATCCACCCCATCTGACGCCGAAGTTAAAGAAAGAGTATAACTATACCTCTACTCCCCTTCTGGGCTTTCATGGCCTGCTCATATACACAATCATTATGGTCCGGGGTACGAAACTCAGTGTGGGAAATAAATTTTATCTTCTCCGTACCTGTCCAGAATGGCCCTAGGAACCCCCCCCCCCCGAGTATCCTATACAATGAGAATCAGTGCTCCTTCGCGGGGGGAAAGGGGCCTGAGCCTGTCGTTGACCGCGTATCTCTTTCCGGCACAGAAAGAGGTTCAGAATGGGTACAACTGTACATGAACTTCCCCTTTGTGACTTGAAGGCATGTCATAGGGAGAAACTTTACTGTATTAATTCATTATATGGGTATTCTTTTATTCAAGGACGCACGTTTATCTACACATACATGCCATTTAGCATGAAATATTAGGAGGAATTATTAACTAAGAGCTTATCACGCACCAGATATTAGCTTGAGAAGCTGGCAGTGTGGTCAAGATGATCAAGTAAACTTCATTCTGTCAAGTAACCACCTACATTATTTTCTACACATCATTAGGCATTATCAGAGTGGTTACGTCAAGGACGATGTGATAAGGACCATTAATAAGACGGTAAATACCTACGTAACTATAGTCGCAAAACCTGAAGATAAGAGCGCACTTGGAAGATCTGGCAATAGAAGACAGAAAATAATATTAAAATGGGCACCGAAGAGTAAGGCTGAAGTCGCAGTGTAGTGTCTCTGTGAAGGCAGAAAATGAAATGGAATTCCATAATAAGCCTAGTTCATGTCTTCTCAGCAAGGATTCAGCTGCACGGAATTCGTTATGAATGGTACGTATATCTTTCACATGGCCAATTGCATATTCCAATCTCATCTTTGTACAGAATATCCACTTTCACGTAACTATTGACATTCAAGGGAGTCAGAAAAAAGATGCTTTAAGAAAAAAATGAAGAGAAATCTAAGAAAAGTGGTATGGAGCATTGGAAATAAGCAAAGAAAGAAATCTGGTTACCGTTGAGACCGACTACCGAAGAATCTTTCAACATTCGTTTCTTGGGACTGTCTTGGCGGCGAGGCAATGGAATGGGAAGCGAAGATATCGCATGTTGTTTACACTCGGATTGCCCTAGCTACTAGTCAGATGCAGAGCCACAAGGAAAACAGACATTCTGAAGAAGCAGAAAAAAGATAGAACGTGAGATAGGAAGAGAAAGGAGAGAAAAGGGCAGAAAAGCTCTTCAGTGGTTGCTGATGTTACTCTTACTGAGGTGGTGCGTACTCTCTGTTTCCGTATAAGAGTATTAGAAGCCGCGACTAGCTTCCTATCCAGAGGCAGCCATCCATCTATACATCCCCCCTCCCCCCCCCCACACACACACTGCAGAACATGAAATCAGGAGCAAATCCCGCGGCATGTGTAAGTGAGCTCCAGGGGAAAGAAGACAGCTGTAGATGAGTAGAAGAAGACCATCCGACACTACTAACGGTAGGCAGACACACAAACACTACGTACTCCTTTACTCTTGCGGCAACTTCCGGAAACTAAGACTCTGTTAGAACATAAGATTTTTGGGATTAAAGTTAAAGAATCTCTTCCCACTCCCCCCCCCCCCCCCTCTTTAATTTTTTTTCCCCCCCTTTAAACGGAGTGAAGAATTTTTTATATTTTTTTTTTTAAACTTTTAAACACAAATGTAAAATATTACGGATTGTGATTTTTTTTTT
>Ga0123355_10020825_pt1 | contig 10482 bp, 3 predicted proteins | sample TergutEmb28metaG_3_FD_89872 | JGI IMG/M metagenome (GOLD analysis project Ga0123355, IMG submission 89872) | Embiratermes neotenicus P1 segment gut microbial communities from Petit-Saut dam, French Guiana - Emb289 P1 | ecosystem: Host-associated > Arthropoda: Insects > Digestive system > Gut ... | reverse complement strand
TCCCTGTACCCACTTAACTAGGGCTAAATAAATTTCCAACCAATCCAAAAAGTGGCATAAATAATCCCCCCCCCCCAAAACACCATTTTATGTCCCCCCAACCCCCCCCCCCCCAAATAAATTATTGGCGAAAGTTACCCCAGATCCCATAACAGGGATCCAGAATACTACTCTCTGTCAGAAGAACGGAAACCAGCACGGAAGAACCCAAAATAAATTCAATATTCAAGTATTCAGTACGTTTTGGGGCCCCGACCCCCACTCCTGTCGTGCGCGGGGTCTGCAGGGGTCGTATCTACACGACACTGAGTCCAAATGTATTCAGATGCCTTCTTCTAAATGGATGGTTGTCTTGGCGCGTATTAGCGCCCGTAAATTTAGTAACCTAAGATCTGTAGTGAAATTGTCCTCACATCAGATGCGACCTCCTCTACTGTCGTCATTTACCGTTGTAAAGAAGGCCAGCTCTGTGTGCGCGCATGTTAATAGGCACACTATTACGGTAGAAATGACTTCATACTGTGTCTGCAACCGGCGATTGTGTTTGTATCCTGTTCACATGTCTACATCTGGTCAGGTCACTTCGTAGCAGGGTATGAAATTACTGCCCGGCTTGTCTCCATCTGACCTGTCATCGTGCTGTTATTGCGTTTTTATTGACTTGACTGCACAAATGCAGGAAGTATAAACCAAGATAATTAATCGCCTTGTACATTTCGAACCCTTCAGCCTCCTACCGCTGTAAACAAGCGCTCACAGTGCACGCAATTGGCTGCATCCGTCAACACGTGTTTCGAAATACACAGCAGGAAGAAGTAGGATTCATTTTTATTCCTTTGTTCTTTCCCTTTTCTTATATTTCAGCTTTATTTTATTCGTTGTATTTATTTCCTTTAAGAAACCCTGTGCCTTCCAAGGAACTCAGTTCATGCACCGCTTATCCGTCCTTCATCTGTTACCATTATTACACACACCGGTTGAGTGCTGCTATCTATGTGGTATTCAGCGCTGCAAAACTCTGCAGCGGTCAGTTGTAACCTTCTTAACGTCACCCAACTTGCGGTATTCGGGAGATCTGTGGTTCGTATCCCAGCTGGAACATTTGTTACCCAGATGCAGGGATAACAGGGGCACGCCAAAGGGGGGGGGGGCTGCCGGTCTGTAAACCCCCCCCCCCCCACAAAACCGAAATAAAAAACGAAACATTTTTAGACACGGTGATGTGAAACATTTTACGTGATTTACCCTTCAGCTGAAATCAGCTACTCTAATCGGCTGATGACTAGTAATTTCACCCTAGAAAAGACCATGAAGGCTTAGAAGGGGAGTATAGCTTTACTCTGTCTTTGACCTCGGCGCTAAATGAGGTGCGTGGTCAACGCCACGCCCCAGCCGTTGTACCCCCGGGAAAGAGACCCGGTACCCATTTTACAGGAGGCTGGGTGGGCCCCAGGGCCGGTCTTGATGGTTACGGAATATCTCACCTCCACCGGAATTCGATCCCGGAACCTCCAGCTTGCAGTGAGTCACTATACCGAGACTAGTACATTAGAATTTGAAAAATGAAATAAAATAACTCAGGATGTTGTAGATGAAATGAAACAAACCAAGAAGATTAGACCTCGTGATTTGAAATGGGTGAGTGAACCGTATACAGTGTAGTTATGCAACGTATATACATGTATGTCAGTGCAGTTGCTAACAGTGTTGTTACACTTATATTTGTGACATGATGTTTATAACATAATTTTTAAAATCAAAGATTAATTATATATAACATCACGGTCAGCTGCAGTCTCCTCCCAAGGAAGAATTCTGGGTGCGCACCGAGCATGCAGCGTATGATTCACAGATGTCCCCATCTTTCGACGCCGTGTGTTTGTCATTTAGTGTCTCAACAGCGGCATTACAAAAACCATGAATTCTGCAATGTCGGATATCCAGCTTCAGACTTTTGGAGGTAAACGTGGCCCACCCACCCCCCACCCCACCCCTACCCGCCACCTCTTTCAATCGTTTGTTCCTAGTTGTCTGAAATGTCTTATTTGAAGTAGTGAGGGCAGACCGAGTGAGGTGCTGTATTGTAACACTTTGTCGCTGAATAGGGAACGTAATGATGCAACTTGCGAGGCTGTTTCGCAGCTGGCACCGATTTCCAGAAAGCTTTTACTGTCCGAAGGCGTGCCAATTATTTGGAACGGGCGCTGTGTATTCCCAGCGCTTGGCTAATTCCGTAACCCTTTCCACGCTTCCCGCTGATGACGTCGTAAGCGGGCGTCCGAAGACATTACAGGCAGCAGCGGACAGACGTTTAAGGGTCCAGTTTCATACACTGTCACACTTGATCCACAATGATTCGCTCCCTTGTCGCTGCGGATGTAACCCGCTACTGGGCGCATGGCTACACTATCAACCGTGACTGAGTGAGGGCAGACCATTGTGCTTTTTTTTTAGAACATATTAATGATTATGCATAGCATGCGGTCTGTACATTCAGATTTCAAAACCCTCGTCGCGCTGTAGTTTCGTATTTTGGACGACCCCGCGTTTCAAATTTGACCCAGGAAATGGAATGTCATGGTATTAACTTAAGATTCATGTTCCGGAGGTATCGAGTTTGAATCTTGACCCGAATACCGGTTATTGTGATAGATTTTTTCTCGTTTTTCCGCACCCCTCGAGACAGTCTGGTATAACATTTCCACACAATTTCCATCTTGTCATGTCATTCGTTACTTATGTAATTTGTACAGTATATAAAGCGTCAAGAATGTAAATACGTGCACATTATATAATGTAGATCTTATTAACGTGGTAAAAGATAAAGGTGAAGTTTTTCCTGTCCACGCCGTTAAAGTGTATAGGGAAAGTAGAGGTGTAGCTCCACTTATTCTTAACTTCGTCCCTAGATGGAGATGAGTGGTCAACCTCACGCCCCGGCTACTTTATCCCCAGGAAGGAACCCTATAGAATAGGAGTATGATTGGACCCCTTAACATGTGATGTAGATATTCTTGACTCTGCTGGATGAAAGAGACATCTTTGAGCATTAGTATTTGAGGAAGATTGGCGTTGTATACATTTTAAATTCATTTTGTGTTGGTTTCAGTGTTTCATCTGCATAGTGCCTTTTGTGTAGGAACTTAAGGCGTGGGATTAATTGTCTTCACGTGCAGTAGCCTTCAATTATAATGAGTCAAGATGTCGGTTGTGCAGGTTTATGTTGTTTGCTTCACTATTTGATGTATGAATTAAGGTTACAGCCGCCCTTAGGTGCATAGTTGTGACATTTAAATCAGAATTCAATTTATGTTAACGTTTTTCATAACAATTTTAACTCATGCCATTGGCAACTCAAAATGTAAACTACCAATGATAATTTTAATGGAATCCATTCTGTTGTTCTGTGACATATTAATATTGGCATATATATTACCTTCGAACAGACAACACTTAAATAATATCATCTATGAATATTAACTACATGTTTCGGTCCTTAAGGACCAAAGTCAGGCATTAAAATACATGATTTAGAACATCTGTAAACATGCATATTGATGTACGGCAATTTGTGAGATCTCGCAGTTTATTTCAAACTTTTACGTAGTTGTTGTAGCATTGAGGTGTGTGTGTGTGTAATGTATGTATGTGTGTTTTTGTATGTTTGTGTTTGTTTTTGTGTGTGTGTGTGTGTAATATATCTTATGTGTGTGTTTGTGTGTGTGTATGTGTATATATATATATATATATATATATGACAGCTTTGTAAAATGTTCATAAAAAATTTGTGAAATCTGATAAATTTCAAAACATCCACATGCATATTTACTTATGTGTTCAGTCATATATTTTAATGCCTGATGATGCTCCTTAAGGACTGAAACGTGTAGCATATATAGATGATATTATTAAAAGTTTGTTGTGTTTGGCGGTAATATGTATGCCATTGTTAATCTACCAGTGTGTATGTACATTATTCTGATATTCTTTGCAGGTATATGACAGTTGGATGCAACACTTTGAGGTTAATTCTCAGGAACTTTGCACCAGTCATTAAGACCAATGTACAGGCGCCTATCCAGACAGTTGGTGTAGATATTTCTCGAGAAGAGAGGTGAGGTATATGTGTTGTTTGTTTTTAAGTAACAGTGTTAGTAATCGAGATCAGATTTTATGTTTGAAACTGAAACATTCATGGCTGCATGGATAAAGGGATCCACAAGACATGAATTTGTTTGTGGTGGAAACATTGGTTTAATGTATTTGGCAAGGAATATGACATTCCACCTGCATTACTAAACAAGATTTGACATGTAGACTGAAGAGAGTGTATAAAGTAAACCAAATGGCAGGAAAGCTCCTTTGCTTCCTAATGTTGAAGATGATCTCGTGATGCATATTGTAAAAGGTATAGAATGCCATTTTGAATTATGGGTGAAGATGAGATTTGATGTTCTCCCAGTAGTGACTGACTGACTGACTAACTAACTAAATAACTACATGGAGCAGAGTCCTTCCTGAGAAGCTAACAGGTCCTCAGCTAGTCAAGAAATTCCCTGCCTTTGCTGGAACCCAAATGTTCAGTACTGCCCTTACAACAACCCAGTAGCTATCCCTGTCCTGAGCCAGATCAATCTACTCCATTCCTCAAATGCCTTGAAGTTTCATTTTAATATTATCCTCCCATTATGCGTATGTCTTCCAAGTGGTCTCTTTCTCTCAGGTCTCACCAAGACAAAATCCTTTATGCTCCCCTCCTCTTTCTCATACATGCCACATGCCCTACCCATCTCATTCTTCTTGATTGTATCACCCAGATAATATTTAGGGAGGTGTACAGGACAAAAAGCTCTTTATTATGTAGTCTTCTTCTGTCCCCTGTCACCTCGTCCCTCTTAGGCCCAAATATCTTCCTCAGCACCTTATTCTCAGATAATCTCAGTGATATTTTATCCCTTCCTCTTTGTGTACAATCACAGGCACCCTGATAATCAACGAAGATCTGATGTATTGCTACGTTGTATTCCTAGACTTTTTCCGACAGATTTTTAACTGTAAAAATTTGGTCTGTAGTTGATTTTCCTACTCAAAATCCTGCTTGGCATTTGCTGATTATGTGATCAGTCTGGTTTTGAAGTCTATTTTTTAATAACTGTGATTAGTATTTTGATCCTGTGCATAATAATGATATTCCTGTATAACTGTGATACTGTAATTTGTCACCCTTTTTTTTTTTTAACATATTGGGACTATGATATTTGTTTTCCTCTCTGTAGGCACTCTCTCTTCTGTCCACATCCTTTTAATTAAGCTATGCAGCATATTTATTAGTAGCTGTCCTCCTCCTTTCTTGTAGGGTTTGATGTGGATGTTATCTGTGCTTGGTGCTTTATTGTTTCTCACTGATTGTATTGCTATCTCTGTGTCTAATATATCTGGTGGATCATTTTCCACTTCCTGTTTGTTCTGCATTTCATTTGTATGTGCGTTATTGCGGGAAGTATTGCATTCAGCTTTTGTTATGTTTAGAAGATCTTGAAAGTAGGTTTCTAACCTGTTCTTTATATCTTCATCATTATGTATGATCTCATAATTTGTGCCTTTGCATGAATTTTTATGGGTTTTAAAACCACTCTTTGGTGAACCATCCTCTTTGTATGCATTCCTAATGTGCTTTGCCTTAATATTTTCTTCCATTTTCTTTATGCACAGACTTTGAAATACATGTATTTATATTTAATGCATCATCATTTTGGGTTTAATATTGTCAAGAATACAGTTATTGTGCTCTTGTGATGATTATTATAATATATTGTTATTGGCGTTAGGTTGACTGTCAATATGCAAGTATTGTGTGAACAGTGTGGTACGAATTTGAATTTACATTTGTTATGTATCCTTCATGTCCGATGTTTATATTACAAGTATTTTTGTCATTTTTTATCTTTGTGTGCAACATTACCATTTTGCAAATGCACTGCATAATCTGCTGTGGATTACATTAGAAAAGTATTGACAGATAATTGTTGCTGTGTACTCAAACTTTCATCTGTATGTTCGCAGGTACAACAAGTGCATGAAATGCTACAACAGTCTGATGACTATTCGAGCATTTCTGCTGAAAAGACAGACTCTTCAGGGCAAGCTAGGTCACACGTTTCGAGAACTGCAGATCCTAATGCAAAGTTTAGATTAAATTTATAAAAAATTTGTCCCTTACTAAACATAGGCTCAACTAAGAGTAACAGTTATATATGTTCACATTAAATTGTCACACTTATATGGAATGAATGTACTTCAGTTTCTGAACTTAACCTTTTGCTCAGTCTGTACAGTAACATGGTATTATGACAACTGTGGGAGATGGTTGTGACATGACTGATTGCCTTTCTTCTAAACATATCATTCCAGTAATGTAGATACTTCAGGATTTATATTACTTGAATTTAATTTATATTAATAATGTATTTATTGTTACGTTTGTATATAGTGTCTGATAGTACATTAATGTAATAAGATGAACTGCGCAGTTTTAAATATTTTCACGTATGATAACTCTGTATTAAGTGCTTTCTCCTCTGGTCAAAACTCAAAATGTAAATTTGTCCTCCGTCCATGTTTTGATACATAATGTTGTAGAGAACTGCGCACACTTCAGTGCGTCTTTGCTAATCCTGTATTTAACGCAATTTGCATGGTACATTTTGCAAGTAATGACATTCTGTACAATGTGGATCTTCCTTTTTGTTCATTAGTTTACATACTGCAGACTTCTTTGTGTGTGTGTGTGTGTGTGCGTGTGCATGTATGTGTACATGCACGCACATGAGTGAGAGTGAATGATGTTGTTCAGAGCAATGTTTCCCAAACTCTTTAGTCATGCATTGTTTGTGGTCTTAGAAGTATTGCATGAAGCCTCAAGTGAAAAGTGAGAGTTGATATGAAATTACTGAGGAAGTGGCTGTTGTGGTGTGTATTCTAGCATTGCACTTACACTGCAAGGTATCTGTTTCAAATTATGAGATAGCCTGCCCTGTTTGTTCATTGTGCTTCTCACACCTTCAAGGTCATTGTCAGGGTAGTTCATTTTGCCATAACTTGGTTCCATTCATCATTCATAATCATCTTCACATTTCATTCAGTACCATATGACTTCAGGAGATAAAACATTAGTACTAAATAATTTTAAAAATAAGATATTAAACCGTGTAAAACAAGACAGCTTTTGTAGTGTGCACAAGAGATTATTAGCCCAGCAGATGTATTGTTTTTGTGCTGTTTTATCTGAAAACAATTTATACTGGTAGTTGTGGCTGCAGCATAAAATGCAAAAGTACGATTGTTCCTATGTCCAAGTGTCTGCATGTGTGGGTTGTGGCAATAAAGCTTCAGCATAAGCCCCTGGTAACCCAGGTGAGTTGTGGAGCCGATTTGGATGGCTGCATACCCAATGTTCTGGCACACTGTTGCAAAAGTAAGTTGCACATTCTTGAGTGACTTCTTAAGTTCCCTTATGTCTGCGGTTAGGAAGACCTTTCTATAGAATTGTGTTGTTTGGGAATCACTGTTTGTGTATGTGTGATATGTTGTATAAGATACTGTGCCTTTCAAAGTAACGTGGTGTCTAATCTTACCAGATTTGGAGAATTTTATGATTTAGCATTTGTTATTAGATTGACTTACTGCTAATATATAAGTATGATCTGTACACCCACATTTAAACTGATCCATACATAGTGAAAAAAATACTACTTCCTTTACAGTCATACACTGCTAGTAACATTTTAGATTTTGAATTTGAAAAGATATGCTGGAAATAAAGAACTGGAGCAAGAAACAGATATCTGCTTAACTCTGTATGTTCCATACACATGCATTAAAGAATATTCATACAATGTAACAAACCAACATATGTATGTCAATAAAATTGGGTGTGTTTCTTTTGCTTTGTAGCTGCATATAGCTGATACTCACCCTGTTAAGTAAAAAATATGCATCAACTATATGCTGCTAAGAAGCAAAATAAACACACCAAATTTCAAAGCAATCTGTCACCCAATTTTATTTTTTTAGCATAATTTGACAGTTTATTACCATAAGGAGGGCTTAAGTTATTAACTGCAAAAACTGGTGATTTTAATTATGCATTTTGTACAACTGTTTGTATATTTTATATATTCTTGTATGACACGCTCATGGTTGTCGAAGAAGCATTTTGGTGCATAGAAATATATGATACGTAAAACATATTTTATTGATGTGCATTTTTTGGTTTGTTACACAGTATAAGATATCTAGTTATAACTTAACCATCATGTGGGGAATGTCAGGTGAGCCATGTGACAAGTTGTGTAGTCTGTTGTCAGCAATAACATGTCTGATCATCTTGGACATTTCATTCTCACTTGTGGTTCACAGATGGCTGAGATATAGCCATTTTGTGCTATTTACCCGACTTGAGGAATGTATTTGCTATCATTTCGTTGTGTTTCGCCCCTTTTATTTCCACGTGATTGGTGCTTCAAAGTAACCATAGTTGAAACAGACTTTGTTTGATCCCAAGAACAAGGAGCTCCTGAGATAGTACGCTAACTACAGTCTCGGCGTAATGATCAGGTTATACATACGAAACATGTGATTAGGGCCGTTGTACAGCATGTTACTCTGTTTTTTGGCTAACTCGATTTTGTTTTAAATTTTGGATGTGGAAAATTCCAGAAGCTAGGATGGGAACGTCGGGCAGCGCTGAAGGTAAGGCGTCCCTGTGGCGAAGTTGTGGCTCCGAAAGGCAGGAGCGGATAAACGGAGGCCTGTACCCATGGGAACGTTATGACAACTGTTGGTCATAGAAATTTAGAGAGAGAAACGATAATATCAGGATAAATTTCCTAACAACCAATAAATTCAAACTAGTTCTTTTGCCTGGAATAACTTCTGATTTCGGCGCTCTGCAACATCCAATCAGACTCATTTGTGGTTCTGCCAGTAGTGTGATTTTGGGGAGAAGAGTGGAAAGATATTTGTTCTGGAATGCAAGGACACTTGGCTCTTAGTTTTATCTGCACTATACTTTACGTGTTTACTGGCGTGACTGCAAGTGCGAGATAAAACATTTCTAATTATAATGGAGACGACAAACAAATTGACGTCCACCTCACCGGCGATTGCCTTCTTGGGACGAACACGTCCAAGTGTTGCAACCTTCCCACTCCCGTAAATATTCCACAGAAGAAAGATTAATGCTGCAACCCTACTGGTCACCGTTGCTGTGTAGGCAACCAGATGCTGGGGAGGAGAGAGAAGGGGTGCATAGAGCAAATTTGTTGTTCGTGACTCGGGAGTACCGCTTTAACCTTGACGTAGGTTTCACAGCGGGTAGTCAGACCGTTAGGTGTTTATGCCCAGTAACTGATATATTCCAGTTAAAAATAAATCGGGCTTACGCACAGTGCATGTGACTTATACTGTCGTATGAGATAGAATTTTCTACTGTGTTCTGTCTGATTAGAGTTGCACATACATTTGATTTTAAGACTTCTTACAACCTGAACACAGGTGGTGACCAGTGGAGAGTGACAGAGACTTATGTTTTTGACAGGACCAGTATTTTTCTCTGTAATGTAATGTAATGTTAATCATTCTTTGTCAAACAGTGGGATGCCTGTCTTAACAACCGTGGGGCATTTGCCAAATTATCTGGTCATCACGCTGTTCAGTGCACACATTTTGCTTATTTGTCAAACACCACAGTTGCATACAGTTCGCTTATTTATCAAACAACCCTAACATATTGATTAAGAACTGTACTAATGGCAGATTTTACACAACTTAAAAAATGAAATGTGTATGCCTAAGTAGCCTTACAGCATATGAGATACAGGTCTTATGACCCTAAACATTGAGATTACAGTTTTGCTGGGGGTACAAATGTTTTAGAGAAACCTGCTATTTCTATATACAGGTAGGTCATTCTTCTGTCTTGAAGGTGGAGACAAATGATATCTCAGAAACATTAATACCTGTCTACCATACATTCCAGAAGACTGTAGTTTGCCATCAAGAATGTGTTAAAACTAAGTTTTCCAGTTAGAGTCTGACTTAATTTCACCATAGAAACTGGCCAGTCTCGGTTTGAGTCTTAAGTTCCGCATAGAAACTGACCAGTCTGATTTAGTCTGACTTGAATTCCCCATAGAAGCTGACCAGTCTGAGTTAGTCTGACTTTAGTTCCCCATAGAAAATGACCAGTCTGAGTTAGTCTGACTTGAGTTCCCCATAGAAGCTGACCAGTCTGAGTTAGTCTGACTTGAGTTTCCCATAGAAGCTGACCAGTCTGAGTTAGTCTGACTTTAGTTCCCCATAGAAAATGACCAGTCTGAGTTAGTCTGACTTGAGTTTCCCATAGAAGCTGACCAGTCTGAGTTAGTCTGACTTGAGTTCCCCATAGAAACTGACCAGTCTGAGTTAGTCTGACTTTAGTTC
>Ga0123355_10020824_pt1 | contig 10483 bp, 7 predicted proteins | sample TergutEmb28metaG_3_FD_89872 | JGI IMG/M metagenome (GOLD analysis project Ga0123355, IMG submission 89872) | Embiratermes neotenicus P1 segment gut microbial communities from Petit-Saut dam, French Guiana - Emb289 P1 | ecosystem: Host-associated > Arthropoda: Insects > Digestive system > Gut ... | reverse complement strand
TGTTTAGATACTGACTTATTCTTGTAGCTGATCCTTTAAGGTGACTATCACCAATTATTTTCACTTTATGATCATATCTGTTGATCTTGTTACCAGGAACACGTGATGAGTTCTTTAGTGATGACGAAGGCTTCTTGGTTTCAACATTTGTGACTCTTCTGTTAATTATAGTGGGTATTTTATTGCCGGCACTAGGTTGAATAACTCCCCCCCCCATGGAATTTGTTGCTGATGGCCACTCACAATTTGTTGCTCATGGCCACTCACAATTTGTTGCTGATGACCACTCACAATTTGTTGCTAATGGCCACTCACAATTTGTTGCTCATGGCCACTCACAATTTGTTGCTGATGACCACGCACAGTTACTCATTGGATTTATCTCGACAGTTTGAGGTTAGTCAGCGGTGTGAAGCAATTTGAAGACACGCAGGACTGTCCAGTTGCCCTTGCTGATACTGTAGGCGTTTTCTTCTTTTTGTTGAAGCTGTGTACTACTGGAATCCATTTAACACCAGCTGCTGCCACTTTGGAGTAACTCATCTTTGATGAATGTCTCGATGGTCCTTTTTCGAAGGGGTGTACATCATTTCCATTAGAGTCTGGTTCAATCCCCCACGTGCCCTTAGGGGTCGCGTATGTAAGCAGTTCCTTTTGAAGAAGCTCGTTGATCATTCGAATAGAAATAAGTTCATCCAGAGCTTCTTTTAGTTGAGTTTCGTATTCACTGCACTTTTTACAGATAGTCACATCATTATTACCTTTACTTTTCAATAAAATATGATAGGAATATTCACCACTAACTTCTATGTCCACCATCTTGAAATACATTTGATTATTGACAGAATTACTAAATTGGACAACATGTTTCTGGGCTAAAGCACCATTCTTACGTCCTTATCATGTACAGTCTGCCTAAATAATTGAAATACATTTGCACCTCCATCACTTCATTGTTATCTTGGATTCATTTTCATCAATCCTGAAGGTGGAGGTAGCATGTTCCTGCGGAATGTCACTATCATCCTATATGATAAACATTATAAACCCCATTTCTGCCTTTGAAAGCTGAAGATTTCTGTATTCATAAAGTCTTATTAAATGGTGTGCTCAGTGTGTTACAAAGTACATTTTATTAAGTTTATTTTTCTGTGTTGCAGTGACATTCTTCATAAAAGGATTATGCTTTAACATGAAGTATTAAGAAAACTTTGTATTAGGGACAAGATGTATTTTACCTATGTTGTGTAGTAGCAGGTTCAGAGGTACTGCAATGGTGTGGTTTTTCTCAGTTATTGTCTATTTATAGTTTGCTGACATTACATGTTTATATAATTTGTGACGTAGAGTTTGTTCGTGGATACAGTGAAACCCATTTAAAACATTTAAGGAAAATTCAACAGGGAAATGTCTTAAGAGCGAAAGCATGAAAACATAATTGTATAGTTCTTTGCTGAAGTTGGAAGGTTGCAGGAAGAAGACTGGGGAGGTCGCGGCCAGAGAATGTGTTAAAGTGCCATGGAAGACGTATTGAAATTGATATTCACTTTTCTATAATATTACATTATATAAATTCTGAATTAATTTTTTCCCCCACCATCAAACCACAGTCTTGAACACCTGACTTTTTTACAAGTACAACTGTTGGATAAAAGAGCCAATTTTGCCAAAGCCCTTCTGTATGTACTGAGTCTACCTTCCTATATCTTGCCATTTGCAGCTTTATTCGGGTCATTCATTCACTTAGGGACTGAGTACCATATTGCATTGACACAGAAACACCATGTTCTTGATTTTTTTTTTGCAAGGGGGTTTGAAGGCATTGTCCATATTTTATGATGTCAGCAGTTCTTTAATTGAGAGTGGCTTACATTCAGGGTCACCAAGAGTGGGTTTGGGGCCAAGTAAAAAATTGTTTTTGGGCTCCCCAATAAGAGTGGACTGGTGAAAAGTCTTACATGAGATTTGTATTGATGTGCAACAAAAAATACCCTGCTGTGACTCTCAGTTGCAGAGTGACTTGGGCATGGTCTGAAAGGGTTAATTTTTACAGTCAATAAATAATGATACTAATGAGAGAAATAGAAATATAAGATATGCAACATAGTCAGACCCTGGGACCCCTTCCAAACTGCTAGGCCCCCCTCACATTGGCAGTGCTTAACATTCTGTGCCAGTTTCTGATGTGGCAGTCATGCTGATCACATGTTCACCAATTGACTGCTCTACAGGATGTAAATTATGAAGTGAACACAGTATGTATATAAATTTTGGTAACCAACCCTCACACCACTGCTGTCCATGATCTGTTGTACATTTCCTTCATAAAATTAGGCCTTTAGCAGGCATGTGCATTGCATGAAGCTCAGAGATTCAGTTAATTGTACTTTTCAACAGTAACTTGGTTCCATAAAATACAAGTCACCAGCAATGAACTTGCTTCAGCTAGAGCCCCACAGCCATGTAGAACACTGAGAATGACACTTCTTGCAGTTTGAAGAAATGTCCACTGGAATGACATCATCCTTCCTGTAGAGAGGCCAGTCTTTGTCCATAACTGGTCCCTGTTTTAGATTGTGGTCATCGACTTTATATATATATATATATATATATATATATATATAGATATAAAGATGGGTACTAACATTTCAGAGGTGAAGTGTCAGACTTGAATCCAACCTTTCAACCTTGAAGGTGGGAGCAGCATGTCCTCGTGAAACACTAATATTCATCTGCTATACTGTGTGCTGTTTAAACCCAGAAGATAGAATGTGAAGAATCCCAGCCTGAACATGTACATGGTTCCTATATGTTTCTAAAGAAACATTCAACACGTATGTTACGTTTTATTGCAGGCAAGTGTGTGAGACAGTGAGCTGGTTGTTTTCAGAATCAATGATGTATTACTATATCAAGCTATTAATCAAATCGTGGTGGCCAAATGGAAAACTGATGACAACTTCTTCACCAAGGACAGAAGAAGAAAAGTTGAATACGAGGTATGGTGAGATTATTTTCATCGTAACTCTGCTGGATCATACATAAGGTGTAAGTTGTAGGCTTCTCACTGTGGAGTCCCAGGTTTGATCTAAGAATATGCTGAATTTGTGATATTCCAGTGTAACTGCTGCATTATGTGAGCAATGCTGAGATCAGACTTTTTATCATGCAATATTTCAGGCTTTTGCCACCTTCTTTGACACTGTGATCCGTGAAGGTGGGAACAGTAAGCTCTCCTGAAACACTGGTAACAAACACTCTTACACTACATGACAAATCTGAAGAGTGAAGACCTGAAAATTCTTCAGGCTCAGGTTATCACCTCCTGCATTGTGATACTATTTAGTTCATTCTGATCTTACCCCCTGCTACATCTTGACTACCTACAAGATTCTGTAGCACAAAAGGCCACAATATCGGTGGTGTAGATAAGACCCCTTTGGACCCTGTGGCGTGGTGGTTTGGTGGTGGCCAGACACACAGAATACTAAAATTTGCTGCAGATTCTTTTGGACTCTATTTTGTTCTTCTGACAGAAGGCAGCATTATTCTGAGAGATCTTGGAGTAACTTTGCTAATAATTCTAGGGAGGGCCCTGACAATTTGTCTACACCAGTGCACGTTATGGATCTCTGTTGATATTAAACCCTTGAATAACTTATTTCTTCAATAATAATTCAGCGTAGTAAGTAATGGGTATTTGAAATACAATACATGTTGATGTCAAACAACATATTTAGATGCGATAAATGTGTAATGAAATGTAACAGCAAAATATTTGTAATTTGCATCTGTATGAAGTATGTCTGCTGTTTGGTAACTTTGTAATTAACTTCATGACCAGTGATGGTTGCTAAATCTGTTGAAGATGTGCAGCCCGTGAGCAGTTTCTCAACAACATACCTGAGGTGCTGAGTAACCTGGTGGGGCAGCAGAGCGCACGGAGAGGGGCCATGAAAGTTTTTGAGACGCTTCAGGATCCCAAACTGAATAAACAGCTCTTCTATGTAAGTTCTGCACTGCTTTTTATGACAGTGTTTGATTCATTAGTTTCTACTAACTATATAGCGCATGGTCATTCTTGAACAGTTAATACTCTCTCACCTTTTAAGCATTATCCTGGTTTCATGGAATCTGATATGTGTTCACAAGACCCAAGCTCTGGACCCAGTCCTAAGCTAAGTGAATCCTGACCACACCTTCACACTTTGTTTCTGTAGAGTACATTGTAATACTATCTTCTAATGTAAATATCTCTCTCCCTTGTCTCTTGAGGTTTTCCGAGTACTGTACAATTTTGTATGCATTTATACCTTCTTTGCATGCTAATTATCACAATTTTCCTTGATTCACTCATGCTAATACTAGGTAAGGAATACACATTTTCAAGCTACTCGTGTGATTTTCTCCATCGTCTTGCTGCTTTAGTTTGAGTTCATATATTTTCCTCTGCACTTTTACTCAAACACTGTCACTCTGTGTTGGTCCCTTCATGTGAGAGACTACGTTTCACATGCATATGAAGTTACTCCCAATGAAAACGTTTCGCAGAAGAGCATACACTGTTGCAGGACCTGTTCCAAGTGTTGCTGTTTGAGCTGTGCCCAGAACTTAAAGCCGAGTGATGATGCACATTCCAGAATGAGAGACCATGTGTGCACGTGTGTGTGTCTGTGTGTGCGTATGTACAAATATGTATTACAGAGATGTAAGATGTATTTATCTGAAAGGTAAATTATTATTTGGTATATATGAAAAACAGATAATATTTACAAAATTACTGTTATTTTTCTGATACCCAACGTTTTTCTGTATGTTGCCAAAGAATACAAATATCTCCATTCCCTTTATTGTTGTATTATTGGAAGTGTGAACACCTATTTCCCTGCCTACCACCCTGATGCTTTCAGTACCTTGCAACTCCTAGCATCTTGTCATTCGCTATACTAATACGAAGCATAGCTAATTGTTGCTAGGTGTGTATTTGTATAATTAGCATCATTTTGACAATATGCTTCCTTACATCTAAAAACCATTGCTTATAACTGTCTTCCATTCCCATTTCCATCAGAGTGAATTTTCTTATTAACAAAGCCCTGTCACTGTGCTGACAGATGTAGTGGTAATGGTGTAGATTTTTATTCAGATGGTGCCCAGTTTATATCTCAGCTGACATGGCCTTAATGCCTTATCCTTAGTCTCCCTAGTGTCGGCGTGTTTACAGTTTTCACTTGTGGCACTCTGAAAGGAGTTTGGTTGTGACGTATGCATACTCTGTAATTTCACCAACTTTCTTATATGACTAGTGTGATTTTGAAAAATGTGTTTTAAACTTCTTAGTGGTGTTAGATGGTCTGGTCATCCATCCTCAATCTAGCAGCAATATCAAGGATCTCTTTTGACTCTCTAATGAAGTAATATTGAATTTTGTTTCTTAGTATTTGTGGGGCTTTTTTAGGTACATTCTGAAAATTGCGAAAAGCGAATACTAGCTTCACCATGTCTGTCTGTCTGTCCGCCTGGAACACCTCAACTCCTGCTGGAAGGATTTTCATGAATTTTGATATTTGAGTATCTTTTGAAATCTGTTGAGAAAATTCAAGTTTCATTAAAATATGACAAGAATAAGAGGTACTTTACACAAAGACCAATACACATTTATGATCATATCTCGCTCATTTCTTCTTAGAATGAGAAATATGTCAGACAAATTTGTAGAGAAAATCAAAACACACATTTTGTTTGCAATTACTTTCCTCCTTCTCTCCCGCCTCAAAAATCCATGGAGAAATACCATAGAGCCCTACAGGTCACAGATGACAGTACAGCACATGCACATTGCATGCTGGATACATAAGGCTACAAACACACACTTAGAATATGTAACACTTATTTCTTTTCCACTGTAACAATGGTTGCATGAACATGCCTCAGCATTATATTATACATACATTGCTTGTCTTCCCTTTTGGGAGTAATAGTTCATGATCTGAACTGTACCTGTGGTTCATTGTAGTAATGCAAATCATGGCAAGTGTAGATTAATTAATAGACTTCTGCTTTATTCTGCAGTCTTTGTATGTATTATGACCATGTGTAGAGTTGTTATCAATGTTTCAGAGGAATATAGTGCTGTCATCTTCATGGTGAAACCAAAATCTAAAAGTTGAAGTCCAAAAACTTATAACCATCTGCTGCACAGTATAGTGGGTCTTTGCCACCATGAAAACCTCAAATTTAGATTTTTTGCTTTCCTAACAGTTCCACCATCTCACAACTCCTCATTTTTTAATATCTTATTGATTTTTCCTTAAACTTTTTATCATTTGTTGTTGTTACATATTGTCTGATGGTAATGAAAACTGTATCTCCTTGATCACTGTATACTTGTGAGTCGAGATTTTTCAAACTGTAGTCTCCATGAATAATGAAACACTTTGACACAACATATCTGTCCATTTCTTGTTATTCCATTCCAAGCACAACAGTATCAACACATTCAGTTACTGAGGTTATTTGATGCTCCCTTTGGCTTTGGGTCACGCGGTGATGCAGTTGGTTGAGGCACTGTGCTACAAACCAGGAGGTCGTGGGTTCAATTTCCAATGGTGTCATTGGAATTTTTCATTGACTTAATCCTTCCAGCTGCACTATTGCTTTGGGGTAGACTCAGCCTGTAACAGAAATGAGTACCAAGAATATCTCCTGGGGGGTAAATGTGGCTGGTGTGTGGGACTGACAACCTTACCACCTTCATTTGCTGACAGTCTAGACATTCTAGGAGCCTTAACCTCTTGGAGCCCTAAGGGCTTGTCCAGGCCTGTAATTGAGAGCTGTACCTTTTTTTACCCTTTAGATTTGCTATCAAGGTTTGTGAAAGCATGCAACCTAATTAATGGAATTTGTATCACTTAGGGGATAAGCATGTAGCACACAGGGGAAGTGAGAAGTGGTTAGAAAATCTGACAGATACCACGTCAGAGGGACAGGATAGGAGAGAAAATATGAAAATGGATCTTGGAGAATAGTGAGTGCAATGATGTGAATTGGATTGAACTGTCTGATCATATGATTAGATATACTGGTACATTATACTGCATAAGAGGTGGAATGCACTCAGAGTTACTCAGTGTATTTACAGGTGCACCTCCTTCCCCTTTTGAGGTTGTCACAGTACTGAAGTTTAAATCAAGGATGACACAAGGAAGCATTTGGGGGTACAGTGGCACATATAAGATCACAATGCAAATCATAAAACTTTAATAACAATTTAATAGACAATAAGAAAATAAGGAAAATGTGCTGTGCTTACACATAGAGACATCTTCCATTTATATCGCATTACACACAAACAAAAAGAAGAAAGCCTTTGTGATGTTGCAGGTAATAAACAAGTGAAATAATCAAAGCTCCTGCCCCACATCAGGCAGGGATGCTGGTCTGTCCCAGTTTGAATGAAACATGCAATTTAGAGAGGTGAACAACGACACAGTGTCACTGGAGATGTTCTTGTGCTGGGTTTTGAAACCAGGGCAGTTTGCTAATGCAGAGGGAGTTAAGCAAAATGCAGGGTCACCGGAAATGGAAAGTTAGGGAAATGCCAGTTGTGCATGCAGTTTAGCTTGCATGGTGAGAAAGGAAATACATTGTTGTGGCACTTAATGTTAAAGAACTGTAATACAAAATTTTTATTAATTGATCTATTTATTATGAAAGTAGGTCTCAGGATGAATTCACTCATTCATTTCTTTAGTAATTATTCGCATCATCTGAACTTGAGACCTTTAGCTGTTACACAATCATTGTTATACAGTGATATTTACAATTGTTAAACCATTTCTTATTTTTTTGTCGTGTTGAGTGGATACTGTGAAAGTGACAAGTATGCCATTTAGAATCACATGAAAAGTTCAGAAATTATACTGAAATATATTCACAAATTTGAACTTCATATTCTATGACCAATGAATAGTAATTTTAAATCTACCAATTCTACAGGCCTGGCAGCAGTATTTTAACAGTACAAGATGTTATCAGTAAGAACGTACAATACTTGACCAGCTGGACTATGTACATGCACCATTGTAGTGCTGCAATGCATGGCTGGTAAAGGTTAATTATTTGATGTGAAGGAGGGTGTGTCTGGACTTCATTGAAAAAGAATACTTCTTTTAGTGACACTGTCACAACTCCACCCTTTTTTAATGGGAAGCCTGTAAAAAGTAGTTATGATCTATCTGAAGGTAGTGTTGTAGCATTTGCCTGGAGGGACTGAGGAAAAGTAATAAAAATCTCAGAAAAACCAGTTTCTAGGCTATGCTCTCCACAAATGCAGAAGTGCTAACTATTTGATTCAAATAGTGTGGTAGGATATGAAAAGACTGTCAGTCAGTTGACCTGGTGGTATCCACTGGACTTGCATTCGGAAGATACTTAGTTTGGGGTGTGGGTGAGGCATTTATTGTCCTGTGGAAAGGATTAAATTTCAATGAACTTCTGTTTTATGTATTTTCATGGTGACCGATAATTTGCGTTTGAGATTCTGCTTGATGACAGGAAAGGCTATAAATCTGCACTGTGGCTCCTAGGATCAGCTGTTTGCATAGACTGTTAGCACATGCACATGGATATCAAAGTATGGAGATTCAAAGAAACTGTACCTCAACAATAAACAACTGTCACAGGCTAACTGAGTGATAAAGAGAGTATACCTTCCTGCATCTGTAAATGACAAGCGGAAATAAAATGCCAGGCATAAGTGACAAAACTGTTATAGGCAGGACACCTTATTGTTGAGGACAGGCTGCCATCACATGTCAGGACTCTGAGGACTCACATCCAGTATTTCCAAGTGGGTTAAACAACACACCTATTGATAATTGGAATGCTTTGTTTCTTGAATCAGTGTAAAGGATTGGGAAGAAAGTGTTGTCTGCTTTAAGGTACTGTCCTAGCATTCTGTGGAGTTACTGAGGAAAGCTAAAAACATCAGGATAACTGATGTCTTTGCTGAGGATTGAAGTGGGTACCTTCTGAATACAGGTCAGGTGCAAAACTAACATTAAAGTACTCAGTAAAATATTCCAAAAAGATAAAATTTTCTGTGCTTAACAGTACACCATAAAAATGCCTAGGAGGGTGTAAGTAAAGCCCCATGGATTCTTAGCTACACCAGCACCTGCTGGATGTAACTTGTCAGATTTATCCTTTATACATCAGAGAAAGATTCCTCAGGATTCTGATGGGAGATTTGATAGACATCAGAGCTGGTGTGGATGTGGCAATGAAGACATAAATCAAGCCAGTACTGGAACCCAAGACCAGTCACTTTGCTGACTGAACTCCATTGTTTTATGTCATAAGGCCTCATTCAGCAAGCTACTGCACACAACTTCGGATCTACAATGGCTCTAGGGCTAAATATTTAAATGACTAAAAACAGTCGCAACGTAATGTCCATTCAGTACCTACACCTCTAATCTAATATGTTCTGTCCTATTATATTCTAACTGCATTCTGAGAATTGAAATTGGTGATTATAATACAGTAAAATGGGGCATTTCAAAGTGACTTGACTGATTATAAATGTTTGTATAAGAAAATCTAATACAGTTACAATAACCAAACAAAAGTTGTTGGATAGAGGCACATTTCAAGTTGTTTCTTAGGTCTTTCATGTGGCTTTCTGTTTGTCACTGCTACTGAACTTGCTATAGGGGTGTGAAAGTTTGTAATCAGTCCGGCCCATTTACAACATTTGGGGCTGTAGTAAATTTGATATAATACAGATTTTCATAAGATACTTTGTACCATGGAGTTCATTTAATCCTTCAATCACATCGTCTCAATTTTTGTACAACAAACTTTCCGTGTGTAGCAAAAGAAAGCACTTGTTATTCAGTTCACAATGAACAGAATGTAATATAGTGCTAAGGTTCATATGAACGTTTCAAGAGAACTTTTTAGCGTATGTTATGATTTTAACACAATACGTATTTTTACAGACATGATCAAATTAAGTCTTAGTTGTTTTTACTTGTCTTATAACGACGGTTTTGTGGTATGGTGGTTTTCGGTGTTATTTTGCAGTGTTCATCTTTATTCTCAAGATAAAGATCACTAGTCTCTCTAATATGCTGGCAAACCAGCCCACCAACACCACATTGGGTTCCTCCAATATGAAAACTAAAGCCTTGGCAAACCATCATTAAAGAAAGCTTAATACACTGTTAATAATTAGTTTATGATTCTGATGACATACTTTGAATGATTCCTCACTGACCTGATGGTAAATAAATAATAGCTTACAGAACTAGACAAGTAACAATGATCCTGAATTACATAAGTATATTAAACATAATATATATATATATATATATATATATATATATATATATATTTATATATACACACATTCTCTTTTACACTTACACAATTTTATAAATAATAGTTTATATGTTTTTTTCTTTTTTTTTTTTTTTTT
>Ga0123355_10020823_pt1 | contig 10483 bp, 9 predicted proteins | sample TergutEmb28metaG_3_FD_89872 | JGI IMG/M metagenome (GOLD analysis project Ga0123355, IMG submission 89872) | Embiratermes neotenicus P1 segment gut microbial communities from Petit-Saut dam, French Guiana - Emb289 P1 | ecosystem: Host-associated > Arthropoda: Insects > Digestive system > Gut ... | reverse complement strand
TGAAAAAGCTCTTGTTCTGCGTATTGCGAAACGAAAAGTAGCCAAATACTACTCCCTTATGGAGCGGCTGAAAATTTTCGTTTCCATAACAACAACCAATGAAGATGGGGAAGAAATCGAACTGCCCGAATTGGAAGCAGACACTTTCTTGACTGAAGATTTTACAATCAATCAAATGATGTTTGAGACCGTTCGGAAAGCTATTGAGCAAAAGCCGGAAACAGTGAAGAAAGTTTTTTACCTCTTTTATGATGTAGGGCTTACAATTCCCGAAATTGCAAAAGAACTTTCTATCAGCGAATCAAGCGTAAAAAACAATCTTTACAGAACCATTAAAGAACTGCGAAATTTATTAAACAAGGAGTGAATTTCCATGAAAGGAAAAGACTTAATTAACAAGATTGTTCGTGTGGATATGCCGGATATTGAACAAGTCCGCGAAAATTGCCACAATCAAGCTATGCGGCAAAGTACATCAGTAGAGTATAGTCATTATCCTGTTCGCAGAAGGGGGCTTGTCGTCGTTGCTGCAGTAGTTATGTTGTTAGTAGTTTCCACTACTGCTTTAGCTGCACTTGGGGGATTTGAGGGGTTTATCCAACGAGTGAACCCTAGATTTGGCGAAGTTGCAGACCCCATAATGGTCTATTCAGAAGATGAAGGTGTTCGCATTACTTTGTTGGGAGCACAGAAGTTTGAGTACATGGTCATTTTATATCTATCTGTGTCTGACATGACCGAAGAAAACAGATTGACGGATATGCACTTCGTAATCGCGGATATTAATATTGAGGATATTGCCGCAATGGCACCGTCAGGCTCTGCAGGTTTGGCCAAAAGTCTTAATCGTTTGTATTTCGACGAATCTTCCAACACCTTATATCAGGAAATAATTATTACTGCAGGCGAGGCATTCATTGACCCACTTCGATTCTCTATCAATGCAATCTATCCCGGGTATGATATCAGAGCGCTCGAAGATAAAGTCATTCACGGTTATTGGCCGTTTTCAGTTTACTCAGGGGATAATGCTCATCAAATAGTCGTTATAACAGAAGCTATCCGGTTAGATGACTATCACATAATCGAACTTCTAACGCTTACACCCATCGGATTGCAAGCAATGGGTAGTATGTCGAATCCGGCAACTTTGGATAGTGAGAACTACTTTGTCCAGATTGAAATTTTCCGCTCTGATATTGGTGTATATGTAGACACAGCGGATGGTCTCAGACCCATTAGCAACAACTTTGGCGAAGGCGGTAGTGATGGGAACAGGTTCGACATTAAATGGCAAGCAGACACCCCTATTGATGTTTTGGCGGTCACAGCCATCATCATAGGCGATATTCGTATACCTGTATCATATTAAAGTAGTTACGTGTTAGGGAATACACCGCACTACTATAGCAACTTCTAAATCTATCGGGGCAAATTATACGCCGATAAGCCATATCTTTTGCGACTCATGGTCCGAAATCCGCTCCCTCCGCCAATTTTCACCCAAAAGCCCTTGCAATTGCAAGGGCTTTTGGCGTTTTCGCATTCGATTTTTAGCGTGGAAATTAACTTTGTAAAAATTCCTCCGAAAACAGGTTGTTTACACCCAACAAGCCTTTAGGGTCTAGCGAGGCTTTGGTCTGAGCCATTTCGCGTAGGGACTCTTCACCATACATAATCTTAATAAGCCCAGCCTTGAGTTTTCCGGCACCATGTTCCGCAGACACTGCGCCGCCCTGCTCCGATATTATTTTTGCCCACTCCTGGAACATCTCTTTGCCTTTTTCATACTCCTCGGCATTATGCGGCAACACGTTGACATGGACATGATTGTCACCAATATGTCCCCAAACAGCGGTTTGCAGATTCCGCTCTGCCACCGATTGCCGATACATCTTTACCACTTCCATAAGTCTTCCCGGAGTACGAGGAACGGACATATCGCTGCCTAGCTTGATTATAACAGGGTCTATCTTCTTTCTCTGATCAATCAACAAGTTGACAGATTCAGGTACCGCATGACGCAACTCTGCCATTTGGGCTCGTTCCTTCGCTGTACTCGTCATCCACGTGGAACTCTCATCAATACCAAGTTCCGCATAAATGTCATTAATCAGCAAAATGCGCTCTTCCGCATCGGATTCACTGTCGCAGTGTAGTTCGCAATAAACACAGGTTCCGTGCTCTGACGGTATTTCCGGCATTTGCGCAAAATTCCCCGCAGCCTTTTGTTCACGCAGTATCTCCAATGCACTTTCATCAAAATACTCTATCGCAGCAATTTGACCAATGCGCTGACGTAGCATTTCTACCAAATTCACAGCCTGCATCTCATCTGACGGGAAACAGCTTATCCCCCAAATGACACTAGGATTCGGCAGCAGCTTTATCTCAACATCCGTTATAATCCCTAAAGTTCCATCAGATCCGATAAACAAATCAATTGCATCCATATTGTCCTCGGTATAGTATCCGGAAGCATTTTTTGTTTGTGGCAGATTATACGAAGGCAACGGCACTTCCAGTTGCTTACCTTGCTCAGTATGCAACGTCAGCTTCCGACCCACAGCCAACACTTTCCCACGCTCAAGAGCTAAGGTTTGACCATCCGCCAACACAATCCGCAAAGCCGTAACGAATGGGCGCACCGGACCGTAAAGATAGCTTCTTGCACCTGATGAATTGCACGCAGCAATTCCACCAAAAGTAGCGGAAGTCTCAGTGGGGTCAGTTGGGAAAAATTGCTCCGGTGCTTTTGTAAATTTTTGATGGGCATCACGAGAAACCTCATCGCAAAAAGTACATTCAAGCTTTCTGTTTTCCAGCATTTCACGCAAAGTCGAAAGAGCCAATCCCGGTTCGACGCGCACGCAGAAGTTACCATCACTATCTATCCGCAAACCGAGCACATCTGTCATTCGCCCCAAGTTCATAACATGTCCACCATTTGGAACTGCACCGGCAGAAATCCCGGTGCGCCCACCTTGCACGGTTATTCGTGTGCCCTGAGATGAAAGCTCACAGACTATGGCTGCTATCTCCGCTTCCGTGTTCGGAAAAGATATGCTTTGTGCTTGTCCAATACTGCGTGACTCATCTTTTAAGTACTGTGCATATTCATCGTCCATGGGTATTATTAATGATTTAACATCAATTGAGTTTGAACTCATCTAAATAACCTCCTATGCCAGCGATTTGCTCGCAGCCCTTAAAAAATCAACAGTTTCATTATCAGGCTCCGGCAGCACAATTGCTCTTGAAGTATCCATGTCAAATCCGGTGTTGTCCATAATCTCTTCAATAGATGTGCTGGGATAATATCCATGAACATACATTCGCTTTGTCACAGAATCAAACTTCATCACGCCTAACTCAGACACCAACATCACCGGACCGCGATTTGGAGGTAGTCCGCATTTTTCACGGCTTCCGGGTCCCTCAAGCCAACCCGGACTCGTGATATAGTTTAACTTCTCAACAAACCTTCTTTTTTCATGTTGCATTACTAAAATAGTATGCACAAATGCGGCAATAGCATTCGCACCGCCCGATCCGGAAAATCTGGTCTTTGGTTTGTGATAATCACCTATGCATGTTGCTGACACATTGCCGTAAGGGTCTACCGCCGCTCCGCCGACAAATCCCATAACATTGTTGTTGTCATATTTCAGCGCATTTGCCTGAAAACCCAGATATCGGTAGGGAGGGCAAGGAACACTACAGTGAGCCATAGAACGTAAATCGCTGATGCTGCGTGGCATAACTTTCGGGATGAAATCCATCAGACCACTCTCGACAACGAGTGTACAGCTTGGTTCTAGTACTCTTTTTGCAAGCATCGCCCCGATAAGCGGAAGCCCTGTACCTACAAGGACGATTTGATCTTTTTGAATCGTCTTTGCTAATGTAAACGCCTGAATCTCAGTTCCGGTATAGTAAGTTTCCTTCATTACGATTGTCCCTCCTCAATTATTGTATCTTCGTCAGCGTGGTATCCAAATCCGGGAACTACTTTCAGATCAATTAATCTTGTAGCACCCAACTTGTCCAAATATTCCCTGTGGTCCTTACAGCCATAAACCCATTCATCAAGGAATTCTTTATATGACTCACCCGTCTTTCCTGCCTTGTCATATTCAGTATAAAATTCTATATCGTAATCGTAGTACCCATATACTTGAGCAGGATGCGCACCAAATGGCAAATGCACAACTGCATCAACTACGACTCCGGGTATGGTATTAAGTTCAGGATGCCTGCGAATCTCATCATTAGGCACAAGCTCCTCGCAAGTAATAATTGTCTTTCTTGAACCGAATGCCAGGTCAACATCGTGGAAAGGATTTCCTATTAAACGGCAGGTTCCATCCGGAGAAGCTACTTGAGCATGTATTATTGTGACATCCAACTGCGAAGATGGGAGCAAGAGCATTTTTTCCTCCGGATTGAAAGGGTTCTCCTGAATGACGAATTTTTTGTCCGGAAGCTTGTCTATCGTTTTACGTATTTCTTCGCTTATGCCCCACTCTGTTTCAATGCTTGAACCAAGCATATACTTCGTTGGTATGTAGGGAATGCCGAGCGCAGCACCATGGAACATCATGCCCGCAGCATCTTGTGAATAATCCTCGAAAAGAATCGTACCTTCTTCAATTGCCGCTCTGTACCTGCGGCAAACATTGGAAAATCGTGGATTTGCTGTATAGCAGTTTATATATGCTTTTACGCAACCTGCACCAATAAGCATATCCCAATCGCTTCCGGCAGGGCCACCTTCTCCGATAAAATCTTTTTTCCCCTGACGAATGATTTCGCTAATTGCCGCAAGAGGCTTCCTGCTTGTGGTGAATCCTCCAATTGCCATACAATCGCCGCTTTCAACGAATTTTTCGATGGCTTCGGATAATGTATATACCTTATTCATATTGAATACCCCTTTCAGATTTACATTTTACCTTTGAAATACAAACCATATTTATAGCCGAGTGAAGTGAGAGTTGCGACATGATTATTGAGCATTTGACAAAATGCCGGCGAATGTCTGCAAAATCGTACCCGCCTGACCGAAATTTTCCATTTGTTGGTCGAATCCTATCATAACATGAGGGATACCGGCACCATCAAGTGCGCCCTTTAACGACGGGTACTCAAGCTCTTCCGGGTCACAAAATTGCATCATCAAAACTATAACTCCCTGTGCTCCGCTATCTTTAGCAAGCTGAGTCACGTACTCGTGCCGACAGTTAAGCTCCGGGTCGTAAAGCAGAGGATCGCAATTTTGCTCAGCAAATTGCATAGCCAATGCAGTTACCGGATCGCCCTGTTCACTCACGTCAATACGGATACCACGAGACTCGTGCGCTACATCGTCAGAGACTATCGCGAATTTGTGCTCATCAAGTGCCTCAAGCAGACCTAAATTGTCGTTTATAATTCCGGACACTACAACTTTCGCACCTCCCCACTCAGAAATGGGTAGCTCTTTTAGCTGTACGTTTAGGTCGTTAAGCATGACTGTATGTTCCGATTTATCCATAAAATACGAGCTTTTCAACACTGCGCAACGGGCTTTCGCTGAGACAGCTTCGGGATGTTCTCCAGCAAGCTTCACAAATTCCCTTCGCGCTGAGCGGTTTGAATTGCAAATTTTGATTGCTTCGCGTAATTTCTCATCAGTAATTGTAACACCGGAAATAGCTTCCAGACTGGATTTTAGTTTCGAATATATGGCGATGGTATACTCAATGCCACTTTCAAGCCGTCTGTTTTGTGGGTGTGCCAGAAACATAAAAGGCAAATCAGGGTTTGCTACTTGAAAGTTCTGTGTCAGTGGGCGAAGCGTATCGCACATCGATGGCATAATAACGCCGGAAAGTCCATTAAGTGACCCATTGAGAGACAGTTCAAGCCCTTTTTGAGCTATTGTGCAGTAAAAAGGTGCGAAGTATTCTTTTGCCGCCTCAACAGCCCCCGCAGCACCCCATATGCCGAAAGGAATCATGTCTGATGCATAGACAAGCTCCTCAGGTACATAATATGGAAAACAGCCTACTACTTTTTTTCCTTTTGCAAGATAGCCATCAAGCTGTACCCTGGGGGATGCCGCAATAGTGTTAAATTGATCTAAAAGATTTTGTAATTTACTCATTCCCCTACTCCTGTCTTTTTGTTGTTTTTCATAAGTTCATAAAGACCGTCAACTCGAGTAACATATTGCTCCGTTGAAAAATTGCGAGGGTCTGCTTGGTCACCGTCAAATCCGACCACCGGTATCCCCAAATCTTCTCTGAACCTACGTTCCATTACAGGCATGTATCCGCTCCAAGGTTTGCAGCTGCGGTTGTAGTTGACCAAAATGCCATCTACGCTGTTCTCGCGGCAGATATCTTCCCGCCATTTTATTCCGGTTTCCTTGCATACAGAATTTGGTGCTTTACAATAAGCAGTTGCCATCTCTTCCATGTTATTGTATACAAATCCAAATGCCGGTGCATAGACTATTGCAGTAGTGTTGATACCTCTTTCTTTGAGCGGACGGAAGAGATCACGAAGCTTCGGCCAACAGGGAATCCCTTCAAACATAATCCTGTATTGCTCTTCATAGGGTAATGTGGATTTGCCATTTTTTGCAAGCTCTTCATATTCAACCGCGAGCTGCTCAAGTGCTTTCGCCGACTCCGGCTTTACTCTTGCAGTAACAACAACTGCCATATGATTGAAAAGGTCAAAACCACTGAGAGGCGAAGGCGTCATGCTGCAATAGGAGCACACTTTGAGCCACGCTTCAGCTGTCCGGTTCGAGTTCTGGCAGATTTCATCAAAGCGAGCTTTGTCAAATTTCTTTCCGGTTAACTTCTCCAGTTGACTGATTGCCGATTCAAACTGACCTAGGATATAGGCGGTTGTCTCTTTGCTAACTTCAATTTCATTGTTGTAAGGAACGTCTACCATAATTAGCGGTATGTTATGAATTCGCGCAATATTTTCGTACCACTTTATCATGCAGTTACAGATATTGTTGCAACAAAGCAGGAAGTCAGGTTGAGGCATGGGGCGCTCGTCTGCTTGCGCTCCTGAGGCATATGCAATACTAATCCGAGCATAGCCACAGATATCTCTTGCAAACCCCATATCTTCTGCTACTTCGCACATGCGCTGCCCTCCATGCTTTGCGGCAATTGCCGCTGCTTGGTTTTCGGGATAAACTACGGATAGGCCAAACGCTGCAGCAATTTCTGCAGGAAACTTTGATGACGACCAGCCCACCGGCTCCCCACGATTCTTTGCTGCCCAAGCTTCTTGATACACGCTTTCCAGAATGTCCCGCAAAACTTCATTTGCGGGTTTTTGTGCATTAGTCTCAGTCAATGTCTTGCTCCTTTCTGTATGTAGTTTTTGTTGTCGTTAATTCACTAAAGCGTTGATTCGCTAAAGTTTTAAATTATTCTTTTTAGACTAACACAAAGGTGTCTGCATTTCAATCGTGATAAATGTACAAATTTTCGACAATTTTTATGCATTTTAATGTTATAAATTTCGAAAGATGGTTGTAAAGTCTCAACCCAAGTCTCAACACATTGAAAATACCGGGTTGATATGTTATGCTGAAATCCATGTTAGGAGGTATGCGTGCAAATGTTTTTTATGGGTGTTGATATCGGTTCGACGTCATCAAAGTGCGTCATTGTAAATGAAGTATCTGAAATTGTTTCACAAGCACAGATATCGGCAGGCACAGGTACAAGCGGTCCGAGACGTGCAGTGGAGTCTGCACTTAACATTGGAGGACTCGGTCAGCAGCAGATTTCATACACTATCGCAACAGGCTATGGGCGAAACACACATGAGGCAGCAAGTGAGCGCATAAGTGAGCTTAGCTGTCACGCAGTTGGTGCTGCTTGGATTTTGCCCAAAGTGCGCACGGTTATAGATATAGGTGGACAGGACGTGAAAGCTCTGTCTATCAGTGACAATGGAACCCTAGCTAATTTTGTAATGAACGACAAATGTGCGGCCGGCACCGGACGTTTTTTAGATGTTATGGCGCGTATTCTCGAAATGGATGTCAGTGAACTGGCTGAGCAAGACGAAAAGGCGGATGAAATCTTGTCGGTTAGTTCAACATGTGTTGTTTTTGCCGAATCCGAAGTGATATCTCAATTATCCAGAAATGCACCGATTCCAAATCTAGTTGCCGGCATACACCAATCAGCGGCTCTGAGAGCTGCAAGTCTTATGAAGAGAATAGGCATAGCTACGCCTATTCTAATGACCGGCGGAGTAGCCCACAACCTAGGTGTAGTCCGTGCGCTTGAAAGAGCACTTAATCTGCAAATCGAAACGTCAGCCTATTCTCAAATTGCCGGAGCACTTGGTGCGGCACTAATAGCAAAAGATAAAATGATACACCGATAAGCCGTCTTTTGTAACTCATTGTTCAAATCTCACCTTCTCTCGCCAATTCACCATGAGCCATGCTGAAAAGTGTGGCTCATGGTTTTTATGCGGATTTTAAAGTTTCCTCTTGACTTATAAAGCCTACAAAGTTGTATTTCACTTGTATATCGTGTGTTCATACACCACATTCCTCGTGTTGCTCATTCACCGTTACATGGTCGATAAGCTGATATGCCGCTGCCCTGCCGAGTTTGTCAATCTCTCTCCATTTGTGTAGCGGCTAATTCCCCACAGTGAATGCTCCATCAGGTGTGTTAATGCTGTTAGTCGTATATCTGTTGTTGACAAATAGTTTGACATGAAGATATATATCACTTATACTAACAGCACCACAAAAAGGATGTGATATTTATGCGAAAAATACGTGCGGCTGAACCGGAAAACAGCGTTGATACATCAGGATTTAAGAGTTTGCTCAAACGAGCTATAACGGAGATGTTAGTGTTACTGGCACTACAGCACAGACCGATGTATGCGTACAGGATTATGACTGAGCTTGAACGAGTGAGCGGTGGATACCTGTCTTACAATACTCTATATATTTCAATATATAGACTTGAAGAGCTGAAATTCATTGTTGAGTCAGACAAAACGGTTTCTGAGAGCAACAGAACAAGGATTTATTATTCAATCACGGATGCCGGAAAAGAGTATCTTAATAACCTCATAGACGAATACCAACAGTTTTCCGGGATTGTGGACGAAACGATAGACTATTGGAAAAACTGGAGGGTGTCATAGAGGATGATAAGTCTGAATAACGTGTCATATCGTTACAAAGGCAGCACTCAAGATGTACTTAAAAATGTAACTGCACTTTTTGAATGCAGAAAGACTTATGCGATTTTAGGACCATCCGGTTGTGGAAAGACTACTTTGTTGTCCATAATAGCGGGATTTGACAGACCGACAAACGGCACAGTTTTAGTAGATGAGGACGACCTTGCGGATTTAGATCTCGATATATACCGTAGGGAACGAGTTTCGACTATTTTTCAGGCATTTCAGTTGTTTCCGTTGCTTACTGCAATAGAGAACGTTTGCGTACCAAAGGAGCTCAAAGGGGAAAGTATTAAGGAAACAGAGCATAATGAAGCGAAACAGCTTCTCTACTCTGTAGGAATCGGCGACTCTCTGCACAAACGCTATCCATCAAATTTGTCTGGAGGCGAGCAGCAACGTGTTGCAATTGCGAGAGCACTTTCAAGCGATGCGAAAATCATCCTTGCAGACGAACCAACAGGCAACCTTGATGTAGCCAACAGTGCAGAAGTGGTTGCCATATTGAAGAAAATTGCTCATGAAGATGATTATTGTGTCATCATTGTAACGCACAGCCTAGAAGTGGCGGACACATGCGATGTGGTGTATAAAATGTCCGATGGAAAGCTGAGTCGAGCCGAGGACATATGAAATTAGCTACAGTATAGAATCATGATTTATCTGCAGGGGGTGTCAAATGAAAAAAGTTATAGCTTTGATTGTCATTGCATTGTTAACGATAGTGACATTGGCAGGATGCGAAAGTGAAATGATAAATGAATCTCCTGATGTGAGTGAGCAACCTAGCTTGAATATAAGACAGCAACTAATCGAAAATTCAAATATGATAGACGAGCAAAACGTGGAGGCTTTGCCGTCCGGAGAAAGAATCGTGATTATAACAAATCTGCTTATACATGGTGAATGTGAGTATTTAAGTGCTGAAGCACTGGTAAATAGATTTGGACATGAGCAAGTTATCCATAAAACATGGCCGGACGGGATTCCGAATGCAGAAACGATTATAAATGACACTCTTCGGGGAATTTCTGAGGATCCCGAAGTCGGAGCTGTGATTTTAGCTGAATCAATGCACTCAAATTGGGGCAATACATATGTTGCCGATGCGCTTTGGCATTTACGCGATGATATTTTCGTTGTTTTCATTCCGGCCATCCATTCCACAATACCGGATCATGTTGCTGCCAGAACTGATTTGATTATTCAGACAGATATGCAGCGGCTCGGAGAGTTATTCGTTATA
>Ga0123355_10020822_pt1 | contig 10483 bp, 10 predicted proteins | sample TergutEmb28metaG_3_FD_89872 | JGI IMG/M metagenome (GOLD analysis project Ga0123355, IMG submission 89872) | Embiratermes neotenicus P1 segment gut microbial communities from Petit-Saut dam, French Guiana - Emb289 P1 | ecosystem: Host-associated > Arthropoda: Insects > Digestive system > Gut ... | reverse complement strand
TTGTGTAACTTCCCAAGGGTCATACTTTGAAGGAGATCACTTGTAATTTCAGGTGAGTCCAATAGACATTTAAATAAAAAATCAGTACACTTACTTTTGAGACAGACCTCGTATATATATATATATATATATATATATATATATATATATATATATAAAAAACTTAGTTTACACCTTTGATACAAATTTTAAGTTCGATTTATGCCTTTTTAGGTTACAATGGATAAAAAATCATTTTTTATTTTTTGTCACACGAACTAAAGCAGGCAAACCCAACAGCACTTTACGCGCTGAATTCATGTTTTCTATCAGGGAGGTTTTTAAGTCACCCGCGGTGGAAAATTTGAAGAAAACCTGTATTTACATTTACTACAGACGGTATACACATTACTTAAAAAGTAGCACTGGATGATTGCCATATTTTGCCTGTGGAACGTCTCTTCTAAGTGTCCGGCAATAATTATTGCCGGACACTTAGAAGAGACAATATGCAGCTGATTATAATCAGCTGCATACTAGGACTCCACTTGCCTTGGTACCGTTCTTCCATGGTGGATATTTCCTGGTGAAATTGTTCTCCGTGCTCTTCGCTCACTGCCCGAGATTTTCCGGGAAGAAGTGACATTCTAAGAAATACACCCTTAAAGACATGGTGCACCCCATAGCTCCGTAGGATTGTACAAGATCAGCCACAATATCACAATAGTTTCCTGCTTTACGATTTCCCAAAAAATTGGTACTTTTCTAAATAATTCTAATGCTTTTTTTTTCCCACTGAGCTGATCTTCACATTTCGCATCCTGTACTCTCTTATTTGAGGTCCAACAAGTGCCCCTTCTTTGAATTCAGCTTCACTTGTCCTAGGAAAATTATTTTTCAAGTGCAGCGCTATTTTGATCCATTCCGTGACGAAAGTTATTGAGTCGAAGTGTGATGATCAGCGGAGGTAAATAAACTTTTCAGGGTTGATTAATGGAGTATTTACTACACTTTTCTGTCCTGGAATAAGCGATTCCAGTTTAGACCACCGCTGTTGGATGTAATGATGTTTTCCGTCATTACAGAAAAGAACAAAACGTTGTGTAGCCAAGCTGCAAGCCAAACAAGACAGTAATGATCTTTAAATCCCCTAAAATGTTCCAAGTATGTATTGCATACTGGATATTTTCCAAAAGTAGTTTTATATTTACATAGGATTTTTTTCATGTTAACGGCATGGGCCAGGGGTATAGATGGGAATTTATTCGCAATATGTAGAAGCACAGCCGTGATAAATGGGTCCCTCTCAATACGGCATGGCGCCTCCTCAGATCGCGGGTGGTGGAACGACCTTAAGTAAAGAGGGTAGCTGCGAATATATTGAAGAGCAGTCGCGGACAGCCGACAAGGGGTATTCCTCCAACTTGGGGTTTTGGCGAGGTGCTAACAATTCCTTACATTAAAAACGTATCTTCTCACGGAATGTTGACACAGAAAGCCTTGGAACTGGGCTGATACTTTGGTACGATTTAAGCAACGGAAAAGGGACATAAGATTTGGTACTTGGAATGTTAGGTGTCTGTATAGGGCAGGCTCACTTTTAGTAGTAACCAGGGAATTAGCAAGACATAAATTAGATTTAGTGGGTGTGCAGGAGGTTAGGTTGGACAAAGGGTGCACGGTACGACCAGGGGATAACAATTTTTTCTATGGAAAAGGAAACGAAAATCATCAATTGGGAACAGGATTTTTTGTACACCACAGAATAGCATCAGCAGTTAAGACAATTGTCAAGAGCACGATGTTCCCGCACCGAAACATTCGTAAGTACACCTGGACGTCTCCTGATGGGAAGACTCAACCAGACTAATCACGTATTGATTGGAGATGGCATTCGAGTATATAAGATGTACGAAGTTTCAAGGCAGCTGACTCATTCTGATCAATATCTGGTGGTTGCAAAACTTAGGGAAAGACTGGCAGTAACTAAAAAGCAGCACGGAAGTTGATGGGGAAAAATTTAATCTCAGGAAGTTGAATGAGCTACAGGTCAGGAAACAGTATCAAACTGAGATTACAAACAGGTGTGCAGCTTTGGAAAACTTAAGTGATAGCGAATATAAATGGGGCTTGGGAGACCATTAAAGAGAATATCAAAACCTCAGCTAAAGAGAGTCTAGGTCTGCACGCAATGAAGCAGCATAAACCACGGTTTGATGAAGAATGTTTGGGTGTTTTAGATCAAAGGAAGCAGGATAAAGTTCTGTGGGTATAGGATCCAAGCCAAAGCAATGTAAATAATCTAAACTATGTAAGACGTGAAGATACGGGATATTTCAGGAACAAAAAGGAGTATCTGAAAGTTAAAATTGAGGAACATGAAAATAACAGTAAGACAAAAAAATATCAGGGAATAGGGGTGTCAATGACTTTAAGAAGGGTTACCGGCCTAGAACTAATATACTAAAGGATGAGAAGGGTGATTTGGTTATACAGACTTCCACAATATTTTGGCTAGGTGGAGGAACCATTTTCTCAGCTAATGAATATACATATGGTAAATGATGTTAGGCAGACAGAAATACACACAGTAGAACCACTAGTGCCTGAGCCAAGTGCCTTTGAGATTGAGCTGGCTATTGAAAAGCTAAAAAGTCACAAATCGCCAGGTATTGAACAAAACCCAGCAGAATTTATTAAGCCAGGGGGTAGAACAATTCGCTATGAGAACCATAAACTTATTATTTCCAGTTGGAATAAGAAGTAATTGCCTGAGGAGTGGTAGGAGTCGATCACTGTACGTATCTATAAGAAGAGCGATAAAACAGATTATAGTAATTATAGGGGGATATCACTATTGCCAACTACGTACAAAATTTTACCCAGAATCCTGCTGTTAGGTTAACTCCATATGCAGAGTAAATTATTGGGGATCATCAATGTGGATTTTGACGCAACAGGTCAACTACTGATCATATATTCTGCATTCGTGAAATACTTGAGAAAAAATTGGAATACAAGAATCAGTGCATCGGCTCTTTATATACTTCAAGAAAGCTTATAATTCAGTTAGGAGGATTTGGAGGAAGGACTTGTATAATATTCTCCTTCAGTTTGGTATCCCACGGAACTGGTAAGGTTATTAAAATGTCTGAAAACGAATAGCAGACACCGGGTAGGCAAAAATTTGTCTGACATGATTCTTATTAGGAATGTTTTGAAACAAGAAGATATTCTATCGCCACTGTTTTTCAATTATGCTTTAGAGTTCGCCATTAGGAGGGTTCAGGTAAATGTTACACATCAGCTTCTGGCTTATGCTGATGATGTTAATACACTGGGAGGAAGCGTACATACTATAAACGAAAACTCAGAAGCTTTAATAGTGGCTAGTAAGGAGATTGGACTTAAAGTAAATGTTGATAAAACCAAGTACATGGTCATGTCTCGAGATCAGAATGCGGGATGATGTCACGGTATAAAGACTGATAATAGTTCCTTTGAAATGGTGGAAGAGTTCAAATATTTGGGAATACCCTTAATAAATCAAAATTCTATTCAGGAAGAAATTCAGAGCAGACTGAATTCGGGAATGGTTGCTATCATTCGGTGCAAAATCTTTTGTCTTCCAGTTGCTGATCAAAAATTTAAAGATTAAGATATATAGAACTATAATGTTGCCTGTTTTGTATGGGTGTGAAACTTGGTCGCTCACATTGAGGAAGGAACGTAGGCTGAGGGTGTTTGAGAATAGGGCGTTGAGGATAATATTTGACCCTAAGAGGGACGAGGTAACAGGGGAGTGGATGAAACTATATAATGAGGAGCTTAATGACCTGTACTCCTCACCCATATTTTTCGGGTGATAAAATCGGGAAGAAGAAATGGGCGGGGCATGTAGCCGTACGGGGGAAGGAGAGGCGTATACAGGGTTTTGGTGGGGGGAAAGAAATGGGGGAGGCATGGACTGGATTGATCTGGCTTCGGATAGGAACTGGTGGCGGATGCGTGTGTAACGAGCCTTCGGGTTCCATAAAAATGCGGGGAATTTCTTGATTAGCTGAAAACCAGTTAGCTTCTCAAGAAGGACTCTGCTCCATGGAGTAAGTAAGTAAGTAAGTAAGTTAGCTAGGAAGTATGTATGTATGTATGTATGTAGAAGCATAGCTTTTAAGCTAACTTTTGAAGGGTCAATAAACAACCGGCACTCATTTTAATCGCGTTGGACAGTCTCTATAACAGAGCAAACATCATCACAAAATACCAGAACTTTTTCTCGAGAGAAAAAGTTTTGAATTCATTTTGGCAATTGCGAAGAAACATAAGCCATTATCTTGGTGGTGAAGATCCCACCCTTTCCGTCTGGAACCCAAAAGTTCAGCCTTTTTTTATACAATTTCAAATCACGGACAAGGTATTTAAGATCTCCTTGTGTTAATAAATGGGGTTCAAATGAGGGATAATTTATTTCAAATGTCGGATCGCAATCGACATTGTCCCCTTCTTGCTGTCCGAGATCTTCATCAGAATCAGAACTTCATCCCTAAAAGTCTGATTTTCCGGAGGCCTTGGTACAGGCTACTTGTCATTGCAGATGGCAACTCTGGACAGTTCACTGTTTGTCTGGATTTGTATGTGATCTCTGTTGTTTGTTAAACAATAGTAACAATCTGAAGAATGGTCTTTTGGTTCCTTCCAAACCTTACGAACGGCGAATGGCATTTGGCGCGAACAATTTACCCATCCTGTGAGAAGCGCCACAGCTAATATGAGGGGCCCAACTTTTATCTAATTCATCCACTTTACACCCAAAATAAAGCTCATAATATTTCTTAACGAGCGGGGTAAAATTTTGCCTCTGAGATTTGTAGGTCAGTTCGCCACACACGAAGCAGTGTCGCACCACTAACAGTGCAGTGTTCCTCAAGCAAAACTTACTGTTAGTTTCATGTCCCAACGTGTCAGTAAATGCCTGAGTTTGCACAGTCTGGCTATCTGTGATGGGGCTCACATGCCTGCTGTCTTAGTTATGATTAAGTTTTCGTGACCACACTATGTTTAAAATACAATAAAGTGCCTCGGCCATGTTTAAAACATAATGGTAGCATAACAATACAACTAAATTCGATAAAACTGCAATATAAAAATTCTGTCACAAAAAGCTGTGGGTGATGAAAAAATTCTAATAACATATTTGAATTCAGCGTAGAAAAATAAACAAGAAACAAAAATTAGTTTTTATGTTACAAAAATTTCGTTTACCAGTGTTATCAGTTGCGTAATCTCTAGATAAATTACAACAACGATATTTTCTGGGATACAGATTTGCTCTATCTAATGCTTTTGAATGGTGCCATCCCGTTGTGTACGTATAACTAATTTATTGTAACGTGCCGTCGTTACACAACACATAAAACAGTTCTAATTTTACAACTGGTTAAGCTCGGCTACATGTTTCGGCCGTTACCCGGCCATCGTCAGGCCAACAAAGAAATAGTGTTAAGTAAGGTACATTCATTAGCTTTACCTATGGGATCCCATCGCTTACATTAAACTTTAAGCTTCTAGAGTCTATATTAATGGTTAAAAAACTAATGAATCTAAAACTGCTTATAAAATTATATGTGATTTTAAGTTCACTTGCAGGGACGGATGTACGTCGTGCCGCCGTATGTGGTAACACTTTGGGATGTGTAGATGTATAAGACGTACGTGGGGGCGATCGTTCACGTTAGTATCGGTTAAAATTGATTAAGTTACCACATACGGCGGCACGACGTACATCCGTCCATGCAAGTGAACTTAAAATCACATATAATTTTATAAGCAGTTTTAGATTCATTAGTTTTTTAACCATTAATATAGACTCTAGATGCTTAAAGTTTAATGTAAGCGATGGGATCCCACTGGTAAAGCTAATGAATGTACCTTAATTAACACTATTTCTTTGTTGGCCTGATGATGGCTGGGTAACGGCCGAAGCATGTAGCCGAGCTTAACCAGTTGTAAAATTAGAACTGTTTTATATGTTGTATAACGACGGCACATTACAATAAATTAGTCCATCTAATGCGCCCAATCTCATACCTTAACCCGTTCTCTGTTTATACTAATAATATCATCTGCGAAAATCAGAATATGTTTACTGCCATGTACCCCACGCGCAGTAAGTTATCAGAAATACAAAGTATCAACTAATTTCAGTTGCTGAAGTTCCATCGTGTCTTATTCCTATCCCATGTTTCATTTGCAAATGGAATTTAATTTACACATTCCTGTGTCTTCTACTCTCACACGGCATGGTCAGTTACTTTAATTGTTCTGCCCTGCCGCCATGTTAACAGGTTCCCCTACCTCCGAATGAATTCCACTTCTCTTCGCTCCACACCGCAAGAGTTTCACTGACATCATTTCATACACTTTTCATGATATGTCTTGCCTTACCAATATTCGGTCAACTGCGGTCATCACTACAATAACACCTCATTCAAATCATTGGGGTCAGCGCCGGTTTAAGACATTTCTGGGACCAGTCCAGAAACAAAACTGGGGGCCTTACCTATACTTACTCCTACGCTTACAAAGCGGAGGACGAGAAAAAACACCTTTGACATAAAATATGAAATACAAGCAGCCTCGTGCCCCCCCTCCCCCCTCCCCAGCGCTCGAAGGGTGGGTCGTCGCGCAGCCGCATAAACTGTGATAGCCTTAAACCGGCCCTGATTGGGGTCATCCAGACATATGGCGAATCCACTTCGAACACATCAACCACTTATCGCGGCCGTTTTTCGCTCTTTGAAATGAAGGAATCCATAACAACTCAAGTAGAAACACTTACCTTGAACAGCTTTCTTGATACTGTAAACACTGCATTGCTGATAGCTCTTTACAGTACGAACCGGTACAGCAGCATCTGAAAGTAACAGATTCTGAATTCCTACAAAATGAATACAAGAGACAAGTGCTTTATTTAACAACGCCCTCCATTGCTAAGGTTAAGATTACATAGAGTGCGTGGAAGATGAAATACGAATATGGAGCATTCGTAAGGTAATACGGACATGGAAAATCCGAGGTGTTCGGAAAGAAATCACTCTCTCCACCACAATTCCCACGTGGACTAGCCTGGGTTCGAACCCAAACCTCCGCTTACTAGGGATGTGGAAATATACGAGGACCGACATACAAGAAGGCATTTCAGTGTTTCATGCAGCACAAAAAGAAGTAATGTGAATTAAAGTGCGTATCTATATCTATATTCCTGTCGTAAGGACATCAGTACTACGTGACCAACCAAGAGCGCGGTACAGAGATGAAGCCCCAACTTCGAGAACTTGAAAACAGAGGATGTCATTACGGGGCAAACGGGAGAAATTTGGAGAGAACCCTGCTCCCGTGCCTCCTAGTCCACCACAAATCACCCACGTTCATGACATGCATACAAAAATGTGTTAATTTTATAGACTACAAAATAAATTGTAGTTTTCACCTCCATATTGTAAAATATTTATCACAATGTATATTTTGTTAACGTATTTACACTGCGGCATTGCAGTTAACATACTGATTTCCATCTTCATGATAGCAGAAACAGTGCGATCCTCCAAAATGTTCGTAACCACCTGCTAGACGAAACGGTGTCATAAAAAAACCTCCGCGCCATCAGTACCTCAATCACACCTACCTAACCCAGTCAGTCAATATGTGGAAATTAATGGTCATATATTTACTTACTCAATCACGTAGGTGTCATATTTTTCCCTAACCAGCTGGCCCAGTCTTGACGGCAGAAATGAAACACACCCTTACCAATTACAGTTCCTGGGTTGTGCGAAAACATAAGTATATCTGGTTCCACGAACAAAAGCTGAAGAAAACCAGGACTAAATCTGACAGGTTGAATTTCAAAATACGAAGTGTATTTTTCATCGCAACCATTGACGTCATTTCGAGGCATGATGTCATACACAGATCTCGAATGCGCGAAGCTCTATCTCCCTGACGTGCGCGGAAATACCAACTCATAAAGGCAGAAGGTGAACCACTGGGGAAGAAAGAAGTGCGTGTCAGCTTCACGTTCCTTCGCGATTAACTTCAGACCATTCGTGTTTCTTTCTTTGTACATCTACTTACTTGTTTTGTTTGACGACGCCGTAGCGAGCCCATACCACTATACTGCGTCGAAGGGTACGATGACTTAACAAACAAAAAATTGGAAGTGACAATAAAAGGAAATATTCATTGCCTACTTATGGCTCTATCCCGCCACTTGCCGGGGAGGGATAAGCAAAACCAGGATGAAACTCCGTCACAGGTCAGTTGGTCCAAAACCAGCTTCGAACCCAGAAACTCCGAAATTGTTATGACTGTAACCAATGTACCGCAACCTGGAAACCACTGGCATGTTAAAGTTAACTGTACATACATGAAAATACCAAAATACGAGCCTGACGTTATTGGCATGCAACCATATGAAAACACGTGGCACTGCACTCGGCAGGTGTAACCAACAAGAACATGGTACCGTTCCAATACATAGTGCTCATACCTAACTTCACAAAAATTACTCGACTTTTATCTATGGTCATATATTTACTTCCAGTACCATAAACCTGCCACAAAAGTTGTCACGTTCGTTAATGCCAAATACACCTGCATGACCTTACTAAAGCGGGAATCTCAGTTGTTCTCGCGTATGCAACATTTCCGCTATCTATTGACACCGGCTTCAACTTCTTTGATGACCAAACGCCGAACTCTTTCACGATGGCGCCAAAGGGACGCGCTGTTACAAACAGTTCCTTAATTGGGTACCGAAGACATAAACCGTGTTAAATGTACATAAACTGGCAGTTATATCAGCTATAAAGTGATAGTCATTAATCTCTTCTGTACAGGTATACAAAACAGCAATCTGAGAATGTTGCGGGACTGCGTCGTTTATCCTGGTTTAACGACGTTGCCAATATCTCAAAACGTAATGAACGAACTCGAAAGGATGCGGAAGGAAGCAATCGTGGCATTAATTAATTTATTATCCGATATTTTCCTGGTGGTAGTCAAGAAAACCACGGAAAACCTGTGAAGGTAGCCAGTCTCAGACCCGAGATTTGAACCGTGGACTTCGCCACTACGAAATAACAGTTGTACAGGCCCCTCGTTCCAATAACTTTGCAGAGTCAGTATAGCAAAGATACTAGGATATGTTGACGGATATGCACAGAAATATTAAATCAAGGACACGAGATGGGCGGAACTGTAGCATGAAAGGGATGAGAAGTTGGAACAATTTTTTTGTAAAATATCCGACAGAAATGTGTTCACGCAAATATTTTGGCGCAGAGGTGTGCATAATATAAAAAGGAATATGACAGAAGTGGGCTGTGATGGTGTGGAATGAATTTATCTCTATCAGGACTGGGTATAGTGCGGGATCTTGCAAGCGTGATAATTAAGTTTTGGGTTCCATGTGGTGGGTGTTTTCTTGACAATTTTGGCTACTATTATCTTTTCCGAAATGATCCTGCTTCATGCGGCCATCAGGGGCAGCCCCAGACTAGCTGCTTGTAACTGGCGCCCAAGGCCAGATCTTACCTGACGTTTTTGGCTATAAAGGATATATTGCATCATTTTCTATTCAATGATTTTAAATATATTTTCAACTCAACCACAACTGTTTGACTATTCAGTCAGTCCAGCTACTGTTTCGCAATACTGTGTGACACTGTATGCTTGTAACAGCGACAAAGAAATGGCTTCCATTGCTACAAGTCACGGGTCAGACAAATGTCTTTCCAAATTTGTGTAAAGAAATCAACTTCGCAATTAAGAAATCGAAACTTTTGGTACATGCTGTCTTATGGCCACGAAAAATAGTGTACATTAATCACAGGCCTCTTTGAAAATTTATTTTCCTTCCCTTTCTCCTTGTAGTCCTCCGCATGATGCAAAGCCAGTGCGTTTTAAGTGGCAGCAACTTACAACAAATTCTAATCAACTAATTTCCTATTTTATTGCTGTCCTGAGGAAGGTCTAAATCCAGTCATTGAAAATAACATTTTCCCATCGCTTTGAAGCGGTGTTACCATGTTAATCAGTCAGGTGGCACCACTTTACATTCCCACATACGTACTTGTAAACACATGACATTTTCAGAATAGATTCGTACATGCGAGTTAGACAGTATTTCTTTTGGATTTGAAGTAAAATACTTGCACACACACTGTATCGGCACGCATGCCTTCCAAGGCAGTAAGGCACCAATCAGTCGGAATGATGTTGCCAACGCATAGGGAAGCATCTCTTTTCGGCGGTCGGAAAGCCAGCGTACCAGCCAAGTCAGAAGACGCAGAAGCCCTCGCTGAAGTACTACGCGAATATACTAAAGCGTGAGGAAAGAAAACCAACAAGATGCAACAATATAGATGGTTTATTGTCAATTATGGATGTTGATTATTGACAATGTCTCAACATGTTTCGGGCATCTTTATGCCCATCTTCAGGA
>Ga0123355_10020821_pt1 | contig 10483 bp, 9 predicted proteins | sample TergutEmb28metaG_3_FD_89872 | JGI IMG/M metagenome (GOLD analysis project Ga0123355, IMG submission 89872) | Embiratermes neotenicus P1 segment gut microbial communities from Petit-Saut dam, French Guiana - Emb289 P1 | ecosystem: Host-associated > Arthropoda: Insects > Digestive system > Gut ... | reverse complement strand
GTTCGCTATTCCATTCGCCGCAAGTGTTGTTCACCTTATAATGTTCCCGCTATTGATTGCTGCCGGTGGATTGATTAGTTCCATCATCGGTTCACTTTTCGTCCGCGGGAAAAACGCAAACAAAAGTTTAAAGATGGGCTCGTACATTTCTGCTGGTATAAGCGCCCTTATAACACTAGGTATCAGTTTCTGGTTATTCTCATCCGTGATTCCATTCCTCGCTGTGTTCCTTGGTAACATCGTTGGTATCCTTGTAGGTCAAATTACCGAATACTACACATCTTCTGACTACAAACATATTAAATATATGAAAAAGATGTCCAAGACTGGTGCTGCTACAAATATTCTTGCTGGTTTATCCACAGGTATGTTCTCTACGGTCTTCCCAATCTTGATTACTGGTATTGCTATTATCGGTGCGTACTACTTGGGTGGTATGTACGGTATTGCTCTTGCTGCTGTTGGTATGCTCTCAACCGTTGGTCTTACAATCGCTGTTGACGGGTTCGGGGCGATCTCCGACAACGCAGGCGGACTTGCAGAGATGGGCGGTCTAGACGACAGCGTCCGCGAAATCACTGACGAACTTGACGCTATCGGTAACACAACTGCTGCTATTGGCAAAGGTTTCGCTATCGCTTCTGCTGCATTAACGGCTCTTGCGCTTTTTGTAACATTCATTGCAACGTTCAACGCATTCACCCCAACAGACATCACCACGCTTCTAAATCTTGCAAATCCAATTCTTATTACTGGTCTGTTGATTGGTGGTATGCTTCCGTTCCTGTTCTCGGCGCTAACAATTCGTTCGGTCAGCAGGGCAGCAGGTGACATGATAGAAGAAGTCCGTCGCCAATTCAAAGAAAACCCAGGCATCATGGAAGGCAAAGTAAAGCCTGACTACGCAAAATGTGTTGACATCTCGACCAAGGCTGCTCTTCGTGAAATGATTCTTCCTGGCATGATTGCACTTCTTGCACCTATCGCGGCTGGTCTTATCATGGGTTACGTTGGTCTTGCTGGTATGCTTGCGGGTGCTCTTGTTGCTGGTATTCTTATGGGTCTGTTCCAATCAAACGCTGGCGGAGCATGGGACAACACAAAAAAATCTATCGGTGCTGACGGCGAAAAGGGAACCGAACACTACCTTGCGGCTGTTGTCGGTGACACGGTCGGTGACCCATTCAAAGACACATCTGGTCCATCTTTGAACACACTTGTAAAATTGATGACCATCGTTGCTGTTGTCTTCATCCCAATCTTCGCGCTAATCGCGGAAGGCACAGGACTAATCGGTTTGTTCGGTGGATAATTAAACTAATTTTTAAAAGAGGCGCGAACGCCTCTTTTTTTGTTTTGACAAAAGGAAAGAAAGCCTGTTATATATTAAGTATGATAAGAGACGAAGATGTAATGAAAGGCCCAACCAACAAATACATGAAACCGCATGAAAGGGTACTTTATAATTTGGCGCTTGTTTTTGGCGCTTTGCTTGCCCTCGGTGGTTTGATTATGATTATCGTTGGGGTAACTGGTGAGAGTAGAAGTCTGTGGATATGGGGAATAGTTTTACTTGTCTCAGGGATTTGTGAGATTATCGGAGTGGGAATTCTTTTATGGACAGATGGCGAGAAAAAAAATAAAGCCCAAGCAAAATAGATCATAAGGAGAAAGAGGAAATGCTAGTAGTAACAACACCAATTATTGAAGGAAGAAAGGTCAAACAATATTTGCGCCCTATTTTTTGCCAAGTCACACGAGGGGTAGGTGCCTTCAGAAGCATGGGTGCCAGTTGGAAAGCCACAACAGGTGGACGTTCGGCGGGTCACGAAAAATCAATTGTCGAAATACGAGCAACCGCAATTCAAGAAATGATTGAAGAGGCACAAACTCATGGCGCAAATGCATTGATTGGATTAAACCTAGACATTGAAATGCTTTCAGGCGACAGCCTCATACTCTGCAAGGGGTATGCAACCGCAGTCATTATCGAATAATCACCAAGCAAACATTTAAAAGCGCCAATCGGCGCTTTTCGTAATACTCCTTATTGTCATCCTGACGACGAAGACGAATGTCGAAGTCGGAAGGACCTAGCGAAGCGTAAGAAAACGATGGTATACTGATATTAGTGATATGAAGAAAATCATCTGGGCAAACAAGGGTAGCATCAAGCATTTGTTGGCGACTCAATTTTATAATTGTGCAACAGAAATGTGGAAGAAAGAGGGGGGCTGGTTCCCTGAGATCGGGATAAAGATACCTGGATGGGTAAAGCAACCTGATCCAATGCTAGTATTCCCGGTGATCGTAAATGCGGCATTTTCCATAGAATTATTTTTGAAATGGAAACTAGAAAGTCTAAATATAACGTATAAGCGAGAGCATGACTTAAAGTGTCTATATGAATCTCTACCAATTGATTTCCAAGAAGAAATTCGAGCAAAGTATAGAGAGGTAGTCATTGCTGAAGCAGTCCGAATAGATGAAGCAGTTAACAATAGAAAGGTATCTGTTGATAGTTTAAAACGAAATCTTACGGAAGAGCAAATTGACTTATTTGACGTAACTTTCTTAGGGCAATTAGACTTCATTAAACTTAATTTTGTTCAAGCAAGATATCTAGATAAGCCAGTCTCCTTAGATCCGGAAGTAGTAGTAAGAATTTTGGAAGCAGTAAAGAGGTGTATTACCGATTAAAAAAGCGCCAATCGGCGCTTTTGATAATTATTAATAATCTTTACTCTGCTGCTGGTGGTGTGTCGACCGCTGGTGTCTCTGCAACTGGCTCCTCCACCTTTGGCGCTTCTGCTGCAGCCTTTCTTGCGGTTGCACGTGCTTCCAATCTTTTTGTTTCAGATGGCTTTTTTGCTGCCGGTGCTTTTGTTGCTGGCTTTTTGGTTGCAGCAGCTTTCTTTGCTGGCGCAGTCGCCTTTGCTTTGTTTGATTTCAATGTAGCAAGTTTCTCATCCTGAGATTTAACCTCGACCTTTTTGTCGTTAACGCTGCGCTTTTCTTTAACACGTGTTGCAGCTCTGCCAGTAAGGTCACGAATGTAGTAAAGTTTCGCGCGACGCACAGCACCTTCACGGATAACTTCGACCTTTGTGATGCGTGGTGAGTGAACAGGGAAGGTACGCTCGACGCCTACGCCAAAACTGATTTTACGTACGGTAAATGTCTCGCGGATTCCGCCATTCTTGCGCGCAATAACAAGGCCTTCAAACGCCTGAACACGCTCTTTGTTTCCTTCTACGATTTTGAAAAACACTTTAACTGTGTCGCCAACGTTGAATGAAGGTGGCTCCTTCGTGATTTGCTCTTTTTCAATCAGGTCAATAAGATTCATTATAAACTCCAGTAACCAGTGTATCGCATATAATCGAACTTGTCAATTAGAAAGATGACGCATAGCCACAATGTGACAAGCAACGCGTTTGTTAAGCATAAGAGATTGAGGGCACGGAGATGAAGAGAGGAGCGGCGCGTCATACGCATAGCCAGCTTGAAGAGCAGTCCGCCATCAAGGTGTGATTAACTATAAAAATTACCAGTTTTCGCTGGATAATTTTTATGTTATGATGTATAGATGAGTAAACACCACATAACAAAAGTTGTCTCCGTCACAGCAATTGCAAAGGACACCTTCCGTTTTCGACTGCAATTAGATAAAATGCCGAAGATAACCCCGGGTCAGTTTCTGAACGTCAAGGTCGAGGGATTTTCCCTCCGCCGCCCATTTGCAATCTGCAGTTGGGATGAAAAAGCAAAGACAATCGACTTTGGTTTCATAGTCCGCGGCGACGGAACAAAAGTTCTGTCACAAATAAAAGCAGGCAGCACCTTGGATGTCTTATTGCCGCTTGGAAATGGCTTTGACACAAGTGCAAAAAAAATCATGGTAATTGCCGGCGGGGTAGGAGTATTTCCACTTTTGTCTGTGGCAAAAAACCATCCAGATGTCTACAGTTTTCTGGGCTTCAGATCCAAAGACTTTGCGTGCTTGGTAGACGAATTTAAAACAAGTTCAACCGAAACGCATATTGCCTCCGACGACGGAAGTTTGGGCGAAAAGGGTTTCGTTACAACGCTAGCGCGTCGCGAATTCGACCGCATCAAACCAGATGCAATCCTCGTCTGCGGGCCCGAAGGCATGATGATGTCAATGTCAAAAACGTTTGAAGGCGCCAAAACACCAATATATGTTTCATTGGAGCAACGCATGGCATGCGGATTTGGTGCGTGCTTGTGCTGTAACCAACAAATTAAGGTTAACAACCAAATCGAAAATCTACGCATCTGTTGCGAAGGACCCGTATTTAAATTGGAGGAAGTGGTATGGCATTAGTGTTAGAGAGAAAGGTCCTTGGACTTACATTTAAAAACCCTCTTCTGCCTGCATCCGGAACGTTCAGCATGGGCAGAGAAATCGACGACGCCTTTTTCCCGATAAAAGAATTCGGTGGTCTTATAACAAAGGGCGTTACAAAGGAAAAGCGTCAAGGAAATGTTGCACCACGCTCGGTTGAAACCGCAGGAGGAATGTTGAACAGCGTGGGACTTCAGAATCCTGGGGTAGACAAATTCATCGAGATAGACCTGCCATTTATGAAATCTCAAGGCATTCCAGTCATTGCTAACGCATGCGGCAGTGCCATTGAAGATTATTGCTATGTCGTATCGCAACTTGATAAAACCAATATAGATGCAATCGAGTTGAACATCTCTTGCCCAAATGTCAAAGAAGGCGGGATGAGTTTCGGCGTCTTCCCAGAATCAACAAAGAAAATCGTTTCCGCGGTTAGGGCGCTAACCAAAAAACCCCTAATCGTTAAGCTGACGCCTAACGTAACTAACATAGCAGAGATTGCACGCGCGGCAGAAGAGGCCGGCGCAGATGCAATCAGTCTAATAAACACGCTCAGCGGCATGGCAATAGACATTAACACACGCAAGCCAATTCTTGGAAACAGGGTGGGTGGACTCAGCGGACCTGCGGTTAAACCTGTCGCACTAAAGATGGTGTGGGACGTGTACAACGCTGTGAAAATTCCTGTTATAGGTTGCGGAGGCGTCGCAGATTATCGTGACGTTATCGAGTTCATGCTGTGCGGCGCAACCCTTGTCCAGGTCGGCACAACAATGCTGGCCGATCCAATGTGCATTCCAAAAATAGCTGCAGACTTAGAGAGCTGGTGTAAGCAAAACAATATAAAAAATCTAGACGAGATAGTTGGAGGATTAAAAGTATGATTACGGGATTTCAGAAACTAGAAAAACTGTTTAAAGAAAAAAGCTCACGCCTTTGCTTGGGGCTAGATCCAGGCAAGGAAGAAGTCGAAGCATCTAAAGCGCACGGCGGTCTTGAAAACTATTTAAAACATCTCATTGACGAATGTGCCGAATATATTGTAGCAATTAAACCACAACTGGCGTTTTATGAGGCATCACCAGAATGGCGCAAAATTGCAATGAATGTGATGGATTATGCCAACGAAAAACATGACCTAGTGCGTATCTTGGATGTTAAGCGAGGCGACATCGCAAATACACAAAGCCATTGGGCGCGTGCCGACCTTAACAACTTCAACCCTGACATTGTAGTTGTCAACGCATATATGGGCGGTGTGGACGTTGTTATGCCGTATTTGAACGAGGATCCGAAACTTTGTGTTTACGTTCTGACGGCAACGTCTAACCCAGGCGCAAGGGATTTTCAAGACCTGTTGTGTGGTGGTCTAACAAACTATCAACAAATGGCGCTGCACTGCCGGAAATTAGACCCAGCTCGCATCGGATACGTAATGGGCAGCACCAAACCGGACGCAATAAAAAACATCAGAATGTTGGAAAGAGAAGTCGGACTAACCCAAGGTCACGCGCTTTGTCCGGGATTCGGAACCCAAGGTGGCAGCCTGGAACATGTCAAATACGCTGGTGTTAATGCACTTTATCCAATTTCTTCAGGACTTAGTAAATCAAAGAATCCACGGGAAGTCGCAAAAAAGTGGAGAGACGACATTAACGCGGCATTCAAAACCGCCATCCCAACCCCAACATTGAAAGAATACGTTGTATCCCAGCTTGTTGAAAAAGGTTTGATTATTGCGCCTAACCACGATGACGTTGCACGTTGGCCGCTGTTGAAACGAGGCAGGGATAAAATAAAAAAATTCGACGTTGACAGTCTCCGCGCATATCTTACTGATGGAACCTTGACCAAAGAAGACTTTACCGACTTGTTTATGAACTTCCGCGATATGTTGGCGCATCCAGAGCTTCGTCGTCTGTTTGCATTCCTCTATATGGAAATGATAAAGGCAAGTGGTATCCACTTTGACCGACTTGGCTCCGTTGCGTACGGTGCGATTAACACTGGAGATCTGGTTTCATATTTCATGGACAAACCAGCATTCCTTTTGCGAAAAGAACGTGGCGCCGAAGCCACGCACGCAGATATCCTTGGCGAGATTAAAAAAGGCGAAACAGTTATTCTTGTGGAGGACGTAGCAACGACTGGAAATTCTGCTATCCGTGACATTAAGATGCTGCGCGAAACATTTGGTGTGAAAGTCACCGATGTCTTCATTTTCATAAAGCGCACAGAAGAGGCAGAAGCTAACTATGCCCGCGAAGGAATTAAACTACATTACGTGTTTGATATGGCACAACTTAGAAAGATGATAGGCAAGGAGAGCAAATGAGACTGCACTTAAACGAGTTCCCAACTGGGTATCCACTGTCACCGCGCGTCAACGAAGCTGTGGACAGATACAACTTTCGCGACGATTTGAACTGTTATCCCGAGGGTCAGCCTCCCGAACTCATCAAAGAACTTGCTGCACATCTTGGCGTGAAAGAAGAGAATCTTCTAATCACATGTGGGTCTTCCGAAGCGCTATATCTGGCTTTCCGTGCATTTTTCATCGGCAAGAAGGATGTTCTAATGTCGGATGTAACATGGGGTCAGTATAAATTCATGGGCACAGAACTGGGGATAAATTTCAAAGAAGTTCCACTAAGAGATGATTTCACCATGAACCCAGACGATTACCAAGGCGGTGGGGGAGCCCTGATTGCCAACCCAAATGCTAACACTGGTCTTGCTTTATCCAAAAGCAATATTGAAAAAATCATTAAGAACAATCCTAATTCAATCGTAATAATTGACGAGGCTTATGCGGATTATTCCAATGAAGAAAGTGTTGTTCCGTTAATTAAAAAATACCCTAACTTAATAGTCATGCAAACTTTTTCAAAAGGATATCCACTTGCAAGTCGCCGAGTAGGCTACGCTATTGGAAATGCTGAACTGATTTCAAAATTTATCGCAACCAAGAATGCGATAAACGAAAGGTCAACAAGTACCTTCGCTTGTGGGTTGGCCTTGGCATGCTTACGCGACAATGCACATTACAAAAAACTGCGCGACGAAATTATCGAAACACGAGAATGGGTAACTAAGCAACTTAACGGCATACCATCGCAAGGAAATTTTGTATCAGTTAAATTCGAAAGCGAGAAAAAAGCGCTTGAGGTCCAGGCTTATCTAAAAAGCCACGGCATATTGGTCAGGCACGTCCCAGAGCAACCAAGGATTACAAGTTTCCTGCGCTTTGGCATTGGAACCAGGCAAGAAATGGAGAGAGTTGTTGAGCTGCTAAAATCCATGTAGGAGGTACAAATGATAGACATGCATATTCACACAACGTTAAGCGACGGCATTTTAACCTTGGAAGAAACGTTGATGGAAGCAGAGCGTCTTGGTCTGAAGTGCATATCTATTACTGATCATAATGTTGTAGATGCTTATGAGCTGCTTCAAGACCCGAAGATTCGAAATCTGTTTAGCGGCAAAATCTTGAAAGGCATTGAAATATCTTCTTTTACAAAAAACTGTTATGTCCATATTCTTGGTTACGGATTTGATTGGGAAATGCTGAAGGCGCAAATCAAGGTCCCGAACATTAACGATATGAACGATTACTATCGCGAACAGGCCCAAAAGCGTTTCCGTGAGCTGAACATAGATATCGATGTCAGCAAAACCGAGAGTTGGGCAGAGTGCTTGGTAATTATAACAGAAAACATGGACAAACTTCCGATTGATTTTATGTTTAACTCGCCATATTTGGATGACATAATGAGTTCTCTTTGGTGGAAGATGATGACAGATAAAAACAGTACCCTCATCCACGGCTTGGAAAAAGTCTACCCACGAAGTTCTGCTGCTATTAAGTTAATAAGAGATTGCGGAGGAAAGGCGATTCTTGCTCATCCTGAACAATATTATGACCAAGCAGATATCGTTCTTGAGTATCTAAAGGATAAAATCGATGGCATAGAATGCTTCCACTGGTCCGCAACGCCAGAACAATCCAAAAAACTGGCAGACTTCTGCAAAGAAAACAACCTTTTGATAACCGGTGGAACCGACAACCACGGGCGGGGTAGAGAACTGGGTGCCTTAGCAATCCCAGAATACGTCCTATCCCAATTCAACGACTCCGATTTCGTCTAATTGAACAAACTTGAAATCTCTACCAACTCAGTGTTCTCCTCATTATATCCACTGATGATACTGTCAATAAGTGCTGCTGCGGTGTCTACGCTGGTTGTCACGCTAATACCCAAGGCACACGCGCGCCTGCGCATTTTCACGCTGTCACGCTCTGGGTTGCGACCCTTTTTACTTGTAGATACAATATACGAAATCTTATTAGCGTCCATAAGTGTCAGTATGTTGTCCGTTGGATTTTTTGAAATCTTGTCGACAATAGCGACCTTTAATCCTTTTTCCCCAAGGAACTTTGCGGTTCCCGCGGTTCCAAAGATATCAAAGCCCGCCTTTGAGAATTTTCTTGCCACATGCTCAATATCCTCGTGATCTGATGACTTCACACTGATGAACACGCCACCAGATTCTTTCATCTTATACTTTGCCGCAACTAATCCTTTAAACAGCGCTTCCTTCAAATCGCGACCAATACCCATAACTTCACCGGTAGACTTCATCTCTGGACCTAAGTGTGTATCCAACCCTACTAACTTCTCGAACGAGAACACCGGAACCTTGACCGAAATGAATGAGACCTCTTTTGCGATACCCGCCTTAACACCAAGGTCTTTTAACTTTTCACCAAGCGCAGTCCTAACGGCAAGTTCACACATCGGAATGCCTGTCACTTTGCTCATGTACGGAACTGTACGACTTGCACGTGGGTTGACCTCGATAACATAAATTTCATTGTCATAAAGAACGTATTGAATGTTGACAAGACCACGGACCTTCAGCGCCGCAGTAATTCTCTTGGTTAAATCATAGATACGGTTATTTAGGTACCCGCCGATGTTGATAGAAGGATAGGCGCAGATACTGTCACCACTGTGAACACCTGTGCTTTCAATTTGCTCCATAATGCCTGGGATGAATACATCTGTTCCGTCGCAAATCGCATCGACCTCGATTTCACGACCCTTCAGATACTTGTCAATCAAGATTGGTCCATCCAACTCTTTCGCCAAGATAATTTCCATATACTCGCGGATGTCATCCTCGGTGTATGCAATAATCATGTTTTGTCCGCCAAGGACGTAAGAAGGGCGCATTAAGACAGGAAAGCCCAAGTCGTTCGCTGCTTTTAACGCTTCTTCTTCGGTATAAACAGACGCTGCCTTAGGGCGTTCGATTTTTAACTCTTCTAACAGCGCATCAAAGCGCTTACGGTCTTCACAGATATCGATGCTGTCGGAACTCGTCCCGATGATTTTCACGCCACGAGCATCAAGCTCTTTCGCCAGCTTTATCGCTGTACCGCCACCAAATGCAACAACCACCCCGACCGGCTTCTCAATATTGATGATGTTCATCACATCTTCGATATGAAGTGGCTCGAAATATAATCTGTCCGCAGTGTCAAAGTCAGTAGAAACGGTCTCTGGGTTGTTGTTAATCACAATCGCTTCGTATCCAAGCCTCTGCAACGTCCACACGCAGTGAACACACGCGTAATCAAACTCGATACCTTGCCCGATGCGAATTGGACCAGAGCCAAGCACAACGACACGTGGCTTTTTACTTTTTTGTATATATGGCATAGCCGCGCAATCTTTGTCATCCTTGACCGAGTAAAAGTAAGGCGTCAGCGTACCTTTCTTTCCCACATAAGGAGCAACAGGGCGATAAACAAGGGAAGGTAGCTTCTTTGCATCCTTGCGCTCTGATATACGTTTTAACCCCTCAAGGAACCAAGGATTGACCTTTGTTATATCGTATATTTTATCAATGCTTATACCGCGCTTAATCGCTTCATACAGCACGAAGATACGTTGATCTGTGACTTCATGCAACATTTCCAAAATGCGACCTTTTGGCTTGTTTTTAAGGCGCGGTAGGTCAAGGCTGTCAAGCCCCAACTCTGCACCTCGTATTGCCTTTAACAGCGCATCATCAAAGTTATCAGCAATCGCCATGACTTCACCC
>Ga0123355_10020820_pt1 | contig 10484 bp, 10 predicted proteins | sample TergutEmb28metaG_3_FD_89872 | JGI IMG/M metagenome (GOLD analysis project Ga0123355, IMG submission 89872) | Embiratermes neotenicus P1 segment gut microbial communities from Petit-Saut dam, French Guiana - Emb289 P1 | ecosystem: Host-associated > Arthropoda: Insects > Digestive system > Gut ... | reverse complement strand
TCGGAACTCACTATCGGTTCCATCTTCATAGGCAGGTGAAGATGGAACCGATAGTGAGTTCCGAAACGTCGGCAATTAGAACTCAGACGCCGGGGAATTACCCAAAAAGGAATAATTTACAAATATTAAACTGTTTTACGTCGATTCTGATCATATTAAATTGGTATTATTTGAGGTATGCCTAAGAAACCTGGTGTTTTGGGAGGTGACTGTACACCCCTTTTCAGATCTCCACATAATGCCGCTCATATCACTCAGATTCCAGAAAAAAGCTAGTGATTATGTGAATTGTGTAATGTGACGGTCTGAAGACTGGATGAGAGTCGACTGCTGACATATTGTGTGTATTAGGCATACACCCAGGCCTAACTGCACACCCGTTTGTTTTCAGCCTTTTTGCATTAACACCACTTGCCAATTTACACCACTTCTTAATTTGCAGTTTCATTTTTGGTGTGACACCTTTGGCTGGCAGCGTACTATTACACTAAATCTTTATTTCTCTTAAGGGTTATCATTTTTTATTTATGCCTTTTTGATACATGCCCACTTTTTCAGGAATGCATCTAGGGCATAAAACATCTGCGTGTTACTCAGACAGTGTACAGTGTCCCAGCATGATTAGGGTGTACTGAGTGAACCACTGTGACAAACCTGTAAAGAAACAACAGTTTTAAAATGCAGTTGTGTGCCCTGAATTGTTATTAATTCCATGCCATTTCTTACAATGTGGCTTTTATTTGTGATTACAGGCACTGGCACATACTTTACAAATTCACTGTCCCCAATTATTACGGTCAATGGTGATGTAGAAGCAGGATCAAATCTCCGTATGTACCACTTGGTCCGACCAATTGATGAACATCATTACCAGAATAATAAAACCTCAGAACGTACACACAAAGCCATACCTGAAATCTTTCTGACACGGCTACTATCCACAAAGGGCACAATTCAAAAATTTGTGGATGACTTCTTCAACACCATACTGACAGCTAACGAAGCCCTCCCTCCAGCAGTCAAGTGGCTGTTCGATCTCTTAGATGATGCAGCCAGGAAGCACAATATCACTGAGCCTGAGGTGGTCCATGCCTGGAAATCAAACAGGTAAGTCATCAACATGTTACAACAGTTATCTGTATGGAGGAGAGATGGAAATATATATATATATATATATATATATATATATTGTACAGAGACACTGCAATCCAGAATACCACAGTTCTAATGTGCATGCCATTGGTGACACTTCTGTGCTTAATTCTTGTCTTATTGTTAATGCACTGCGGTTACTTCATAATCTGGGATTATGTCATGTACTGACATTCTGTATTGTTACTCAAGGAGAAGAGATTACTGTTTTGCAATCATTACAATTTTTGGAAGGTCTGTGAAACAAATGTAAAAATTTGGTGTTCTTTACAATTGCATAATTAAGACATACAGGATTTTTGGTAGGGGCAAAGCTGCGGCTGTGCAGGAATGATACCGAGAGCAGTAATTAATGGTTGTTTCTGTCTTTATCTGATTTGGTGTAAAAAGTTTTAATTTTGTGTTGCATGATTGTCTGATGGTAAGACACGGTAGTGCAAACATTTAAGTATAGTTTGGAGCTGTACCCAGCTAAGGATAGTGCAGTGTAGTACTCAATGTAACACTAGCATCAAATGGATAGTTTAGAAAACTTTTTTTTTTTTTTTTGGTGGGTGAGGTGCAGTGGCAGGGGAGGTAAGAAATCAGTCAATTTTGAATTTGATGACTACATGGTTTGGTAGTGTTTATAGAGAGGGGAACTGTGCTCATGAAGAACATGAGGTGTCCAGAGGTTCAAAAGAAGAGATGTAAATGACCAGTTCACAGTATATGCCCCATGTACTTATACTTTTGCTCAGTGATGTATTCAGTTATGTGAGTTCATTTCTCACAGGCAGATTGGAGCATTGTGCAAGTCTGTGGGAACTGTGATAAAAATGCCTGATTGCTAGGAAGTGTATAAAACAAATGTGTAAGCAGGGAAATGTATGATGGCACATAAGGAGTGATTCCATCTGCCTAACCATGTTCATTGAAACAACTAGACAGTGAAAGTTCAACAGACACTCAGAAATTGGTTAATGACAAATGTAACATGTTAACTGAAAGGAAGCAGATACTTCAGTAGTCTCCAGTGTGCCCTGTGTGTTTAGTCTCTTAAACACTGGGTAATTACATCCATTATGTTAAAGATAGTAAAGTATAGTTTGAGGTGGTGTGTTGAAGTCACACAGTTGTGGTATGCATGTAGAACAGATAATGAAGGGAAAGACAATCTGCATAGTGATAAGGCATAGCAGTGTATATTATTGAACAGGAATGCAGGTTTGTATCAACTGATACAGACACTGGGATGTTATTTCATGAAGTACTTTCTCTCCATTGCAAGAAGTGTTGTAATAAGTCAGGTATTTTATTCAGGCATGGTTTATATTACTGACAGTTTTCATCATAGCTGTGGTATTGGAAATGACCCATTTTTTCTGAACATATTGAATATGCTATTATTTCGCTTCACTAAAATTAAATAGGAGCATATTTCTTCTTAAATAGTATGTTGTCATATAAGAATGTTAAATACAAGGAAACTAAAACTGATTCATTAATTTTATAAAGAGCCCTCACCAAAGAAGGATTCAGGTCACAAGTATTCAAACCAGAGATTTTTAAAAACATATAACCAGAGACTCTAATAAAAAATAATTTCAAACACTAAAAAGTAATGTACAGATGGATGGCAGTAAGGAAAGAAGATGTCTACCTAGTTTTCCACATGAACTGAAACTGGAACTCTTTCAGACCATTGTAACCCAGTGTTGAGAGTCGTCTGTGGGTGTTTTCTTTCCCTACTAAGCATTTCTGCTCATAAGTGCATGTGAATAAAATGTGCTTTCTTTTTCAGTCTTCCATTGAGGTTTTGGGTAAATTTTATCAAGAATCCTGACTTTATATTTGACATCAATAAAACAACTACGGTGGATTCCTGCCTGTCTGTCATTGCTCAGACATTCATGGATTCTTGTTCCACAACGGAGCATCGCTTAGGGAAAGATTCTCCATCAAATAAACTTCTGTTTGCCAAGGATATTCCACACTACAGAGAAATGGTAGCCCACTTTTACTATGACGTCCAAATGTTGCCCCAAATAACAGATCAGGAAATGAGCACGGCCATGCAACAGCTGTCAGTGTCACAGATTGGAGAATTTGATACAGTATCTGCACTGAAGGAGCTGTACATCTATGTCACGAAGTATAGTGATCAGGTAGGTGTAGCCATGGTAGCTTTACTGACTATTTGTATGCGGATAAGATGTTTAAGAAGGGCAGTGAATAAAAGGAGGCAGTTATTGACTGTAAAGTGACATACTTTGGTAGCTTCAGGATTACTGCTTGGATATTGGTCTTCCACTCTCTCAAGTTCTGTATGCTGTATGTGACTTGCAGATCCTGGATGCACTCGATATTGAGCCTCACTGCAAGAAGATGCATCTGGCTCACAAGCTGGAAAATGTGGCTTGTACTTTGGAAGGAGAGGAGACATCAACATGCTGACGACGCGAGTCACCTGATCTCTTGCTGGCCAATCTGTACTGAGATAAAATGAGAAGAAACTGTGATATGCTTCATGCACATGTAAACTGTGATCCAGGGGACTGCCAGTGATGTGATGTTTTGTTATGTAATGTTCTCTGTTGGGATCAGGTGATGGACCAATTGAGCAAACATGTTGGTGGTGTGTGAATGAAGGAGTGAATCTGGACTTGACAGGGTGGATGAGATGTTTGTGAAGCATGTGGTCTCCTGTCTGCCTTCTTGCCTAAAATGGCTTTGAGGTTGGGGACTATTGCTACAGTCAAGAGTGCCAGATGTCTTTTTAAAAGCACAATAGTTTCCTAAAATTGAGTGCCTCGAATACAATACTAGAGAAAAAAGTGTCAAAGAAGTCCCCTTACAAGGATCTAGATTTATGGGCGGACTTACAGAGCTGTTATTTTAAACCCTCATTTTTATATAAAATTAAACCCTAGAAAACACTGCTACAAAATTTTAACTTTGTAATTATGGTAAGTTGCTGGAAATTACTTACCAGTATTTTGTTGTTCTTTTGTTATAAATGATGCTAGGACAGAAAGAGGCTATCCTGAGATCTGTGTAAGATTGTATTATATGTACATTAATAATAGCATTTTGAGGGCCCCTCTCGATGGATGATGGGTGTAAGTGCGTGTCCAAGCACCATGCAGCAGATGTAGATGATAGCTTATATGAGGCAACTTTGTATCTGGGTGAACATTAAATTATCATAGTGTGCCAGCTCGATCTTACTGTTGGAAGACTGAAAACTCTGTGGCTTGTCAGAAGAATGGTTGGCTGATAGACCATGGGTGACCTCACGGTGAAGAGCACCTTGTGACATCATTTGCCTGTTGTGGGTACTGGTGCACACTACACTGGATGCCCTTTTCCTGCTCCAGTTGTATCCCATGCATGAATGTCTTACATTTCTGGGTGTGCTGCAATGGCCATAGAGAATTACTAGTCCAAGCTATGGTGCATTCTTATATTTCAATTAACAGCAGCTACACTTATGTATTTGGAGGAGTTGGGACCAAACTGGACATCAAGTGCTATAATGATTTCTTTCTTACTTGTGTTGAAATGATAGCGGGACCCAGTATTCTCCAGCGTTTTATCTTCTCCCTCCCATTTTTATTCTGGATATATAGTAACAAAGTTACTGTTGTGTATACTCTTTTATTAAAGTTGAGCCAAATAATGGAACAGACAAATGAAATTTGCATGTCATTTATATTTAATTGCAGATTCTGGTCTCTGAATGTCTTTTATCCATAATCCTTCTTTCATACGTATGTACGCTATTTGGAGTTTTATTATATTACATTTCACTTCAATCGTTACATATGGTTGTAAACTTAATAATAGAGATGTTTGTGTTTTAATGTGCTAGCTTTCAGTTAAATGCCAAAATTCTCTATGTTCTTATTTAAATTTGCTACTTGAGCAATAGAACCAGCAACTGATAGTACCAACTATAACATTATTTTTATAAAGCCTTTCCTCTCTTCAACTTATCCCTGCCTCTGAAAATTGACAGCATGTGCCATAGGGGATAGAGATGTGGTTCTGTTTCTGCATCTGTTACTTTGGCATTTACAAATCCAAGTAAGAGAGTAACAATCTATTTCTTTCAAAGTTGTACAATTTTAACACCATGGTTATCCCATTACATTACACTGGGGTAAAAGAATTGCTCATAGATGGTTTAACTTCTTTTTTTTTTTAAATTTTTTATCTTAATGTAACTAAAAGATAAATTCAAATGCGCCAAGTTTTATGATACTTTTCATTTATGATGATGATGTAACTTATCTTCCAACACTAAACATTGAGATCTCTTGGTGTTGCCAGAAGATAAAGTGTGTGTATGACAGTGTTTAAATATCTAGATTCAATAGTCAACATGTACTGGACACTTTCTGGTTACAGATTATGAAATAAAACATGTTGAATATTTCTTAATTTGCTGCCTTCTTTACTGTCTGATGTTTTTGGATGTGATTCCACTCATCATTTCCAATATTGTTTTTTAATCATGTGATTCAACTGCCATATTTTAATCTGGTTGTTATTCCATCTGCAAAGTTTTAGCTTCTGTATATTGCAGTAGCAACAAGAAAGCAACCATATCTTGAATGACATATGAGTGCACCTACTTGGTAGGATGATCAGTGACAGAGTTAGTTTATTATATGGTAATATTCCAGCATATACCACAAGGGACTGAGGGACACCATGACAAAGGTGTTCAGGATGGCTGTGGTCCTGGCCAAGGCAATGTGTGTGTGTGTGTGCACGCGCGCACACGCACAAATAATTCAACTACCGTGTGTTGCGCGGCATATTCTGTCTTAGCTGTCTTTGAAACATTGGTAACAAAAGTCCAATGGCAGCACACAATGTGCCAGAGGAAGATTCAAGTTTCATATATATATATATTCATTGTTTCAATTTAGGTAAAATTGACTGGGGGAGGTGGAAGGGGGTGAGGCTGTTAAAGGCAGAATGGCAGGCTTTCTTATCACTTGATCTGTTGTTATGTTTGTGCCAGTGCCAACTTAGGAGCATATGGCACACATTCATCTCGGGCAGGTGGTTTTCATATGAATGATGGGTCATCATATTAGTTGTGTTAATTTATGTAACCAACATTACACGCACCAGAATATAGACAAATAGTCATGTTATGTTTGTAGTGCCCATGCCAAATGTGGCATAGGGGAGGCAATGGAAGGGCTGGGGTAGGCGGTTTTCTTCTCATTATCCACCAGCTGACATAATGGGCCTCCATCACCTTGCCACAACCAAAATCAGTAATGGCCCCTTTAACCTGTCAACAGCACTATTAATCAGCATAAATTTCCTGCCTCCCAGTAATCAATGACAGTCCCTGTATACTCACCGCTGTGGCAGTTTTAATTCACTGCTTGACCCCTGAAACTGGGTGTGATGCATTTTCCCAACATGTCAGAATGAACTACCAACCACCACGCAACATCCCAGAAGGGGGTAGACCTCAGCTAGTTTATTGTTTTGTGTTTTATTTCTTTCTAAATTTTTATTCCCCTGGGCAAAATCTCAGCACCAGACTCCACACTTCCAACATGTTACAGGATTCATAATTTAGCTTTAGTTGAGACATGGTGCACAAAGATTTTGTGTGGGAGACTGCATATAATTACACAGAACAAAGAGAAATATTTAGGTGTGATTTTGGACCCAGAAGTGGTGCAGGAAGTATAAGTGATATTGATTTAAGTTAGTTTTTAATAAAGAAATCACACAACAAATTGTTAGAGAAACTTACAGGAATGCAGAACAATATAAGGTGTGAGGCAGTCTTTTCTCATTTTGATCATTATCATGGACACCTGTGAGGATAAATAAAATTTACAGTTTTATGTCTGTCTTGAGTGGCACTGTCAAGGGGAGGGAGGGGGGAGAGAATGTGACTACTGGAGAAATATTTGAATTGATTTGTACATACTTGCATTTTACAGGCACCAGCAGTGTACCAACATACCAAGGACCTATTAAATTTTTCAAAATTTATACTTTGTAATGTCATTTGAACATAAAATTACGATCCCTGTAACTGGCAAACCAGAACTGATGAAAGCTTGATTCTGTAATGTACAGGATGTCTGTTAGTTAGGCAGTACCTACCACTAAAGCTTCAAAGTGTGGAATAAGAACTTTTGAATTATATGAATCAACTACAGGATGTTTATGGTGTTTTCTTGTATCACAGGCAAAAATACAGTTCTAGAATTGAGTCTGGTTACTCCAGAAATACCCAGAACAGCAGCTGTAGTACCAAAAGTTTTAGAACCCTTGTTAGGTCACAGATGTACACTGCGGGTGGATAACTTGTACAACAGTCCAGACTTAGCATAGCAGCTAAAAATTGAACATTCCACTGATTGTGTAGGCACAATGAAATTGAACAGGAGGAACATCTGCAAGGAACTGGATGGTAAGGGATTGAAGAAGGGAGAAATTGTAGTGAAACATTTGGGTCCAGTCACTATGTTAAATGATGTGGTAATAGAAATGTAACTATGGTGTCAACATGCCACAGTGCAACTGTGAGGGTTGGTGAGAGAGGCAAGGAGACTGAGAAGCCTTTGTGTGTCATTGATTATAACGACAGCAACATGGGAGCAGTCGACGTGAAGGACCAGTTGCTGCATTTGTAGGTGGCTGAGAGAAAGAGAATGACCAAATGGTACCTCAAACTTATCAAGAGGCTAATGCACTGTACAGTTATCAATTTGTTTCTTGTTTATAGACAAGTCACATGAAGAAATGTAGAGGATCTCTCATACAGAATACAGTTAGTGTATGGTTTGTGTACGCACTGCTCTGGTACAGGATACATAAAAGGATGAATAGACATTTAATCTATTCACAAAATTGCGCTGGTATATGATGTACTTGTATTCTTTAAAATTCAATATTAGAGCTGGTTATACAATTAATTTCTAAATACAATTGTGGTGAACCTTTGGTGACGCACACTGTTTATATTGTAATTACACTGGTGGTAATCAGCCTATTGTTACCTGTGTGGTAACACAAATTTTCTAAGTTGAAATAAAAAGGTTATGAATCTCACTAGCATTGACACTGTGAATGGTGAAGCTTGTTGTCAGCCTTGCTCTGTAGAGCCTGTAGTATGCAGCACTGAATTTACTAATGATTCTTCTTGCACAATTAATTTGGAAGAAGTAAGCACTGATTAATGTCGTACCATACCTTGTTCTTGTAGATTTTGAAGACAATGATACTATGGTGAAATACCTGTTGGTAACTCACAATAATGTAGAACCTGTTCACTTGATGCACTGACACTGTTGATGTTGAAGCGAATCACAATTGGAGTATTGTTGGGTCATAAACCCTTGAAATCACAACAATGGGACTTTGTTGTGAAAAGAATGCCATTGGAATAAAGAATATAAAAAATAACTTGGCATTCTGTGCCTTAACACACACACAGGAAATGTATGAGCTGCTGCGCAGCGAGATGCGTCTGATCACTTAGGATGCACGCCTTAGTGTATTGCAAATGTACTAGTTGCAAAATTGTAATAATTAATGGCTTCCTTGAACGGAGAGCCATGCCCTATCATGCTTGCACATGGAGCCAGGGACGCTAGACTGAAGTAGCGTTATGAAGCCAAGCCAGATCTCTCCCCTTACCCTAGCTTGAAACAAAAGAGTAAGTGTCGTGTGCAAATGTTCTCGAAGCTTCTACAACATCACAAGACTATGACATCACTACCATCCCCCTTGAAATGCCAAGCTGGCGGCAGGATATTGCATCATGTGATGCAATGCTACGTACAAATGTTACTTAAAAATAATACAAATAAACACAAATTTTAACCCTTGCATGAACAGTTTGTTTACAAAATATGCACATGCCACGGGTGTACCGGGGTGACACGCATCTAACAGCTCAATTACAGGGCTCACCTAAAAGCATTTTCTCACAGAAGTAACACCCAAAATTGTAAACTCAAAACTCCAGGAGGTATGTAGTGTGTTGAAAGGGTGGAAAAAAGCAAACTATACTATACTTCTGCCAAATATGTTATGTGGGCCTTTGTTTAGAAGATTGCTTTGAGCTGTACCACACAGAAATCAGGTAATTATTACATTGCATCTATATAGTTTTAAGATTTTTCTGTTAAAAGTTTAGAAAAATCAGATCATTGGTTTACATTTCTTTCAACATTTTTTATATCATCATTAGTGAAATAAAACCCCCCACTGTTTGTGTAGAATGCAGGCATTAAAAGTCTTCTATCTTCTGAAGGGTTAAAGAAATGCTTCAGATCTCAGATTTACATCATCAATGATCAGTCATCTTTGATTGGTAAGATATGTTATTACAGTTATTAAATTTGTTACAATTGGAGAGGGGACAAAGTTTTCAGTGATCATGATGTTTTAATTGTACAACTTGTGAATGGCCACAAACACATAAGCTTGTATAAATCTTATTGTAGCACCATGCATTTTCATAGAATCACTTCAATTTATCAACCAACGAATGCACATATAATTTCATATAAAACACTTTTAAAACACTCTGACACGTTTCAATCTTGTCAGATCATCATCAGAGAGCTACTATAGCCCAATGATAAGACGTATCACGAACCTGTTCAAGCACACTAATTTGAATATAGCATTCAGAGGAACCAACACTTTACATCAACAATTATTAAAAAAAACAGAATAATACCAACCCAAGCGGAATATATAAACTAAAATGTAATACATTTAACAAAGCTTACGTCAGACAGTCCAGAAGATCCATAGGCATAAGACACAAAGAATATATAATAAGGTATGTAAGAACTAATAATCCGCCTATGCCATGCACATCCTACAAAATATACACAAATACAGGACGATAGAAAACACACTGCAGCTATTAAAGACATGTCGTAAAAGTATACGTATGAAATGCTGGGAGGCCCTATACATGCAAATATTTCGCCAACACGGAATACTGATCACAGAACAACAAATTGGTGACATGAACCCCCTCTATGAACTTGCGAATACAACAAATATCCTTCCACGCAACCCATAGCCAGTCTCTTATTACTCAGCATACGACGCACACCTGGCCACTGCTCCACAACACATTCCCACACAACATGGTAAATAAACTGCCGCACAATCCATTTAGCCTAACTATTTGTGTATATCAAAAACTATCATTATGCATTTACTCACATAGCTGTTTTGACAATATACTTGATAGTATAATTATTTACAGATATGCTGCCACAACACCTCGTTTGCAAATACGAATTGAATTGTGAATACTGTAATATAACTTTAGCAAG
>Ga0123355_10020819_pt1 | contig 10484 bp, 11 predicted proteins | sample TergutEmb28metaG_3_FD_89872 | JGI IMG/M metagenome (GOLD analysis project Ga0123355, IMG submission 89872) | Embiratermes neotenicus P1 segment gut microbial communities from Petit-Saut dam, French Guiana - Emb289 P1 | ecosystem: Host-associated > Arthropoda: Insects > Digestive system > Gut ... | reverse complement strand
CAATTTCATATTTTGTATACATGTAAAATAACCACTGCCACCGGGTAACAACCCAATTGCAGTAAATAATAATAATAATTATTATTATTATTTTTTTTTTTTATTTCGGATGCAAGATCGGCGACCAAGATAAATCCTGGTTCCCGCACATATGCTGCCGTAAATGTGCAACAAATCTTTCGCAGTAGCTGAATGGCAAAAGACATGCGATGCCGTTTGCTGTTCTTATGGTTTGGAGGAAGCTATGTAATCACACAAATGACTGCTATTTCTATATTTTGTCCCCTGTTTCTGGAGGGATTACGAAGAAAAAGAAGTGGGCAACAGTGTATCCGAATATAAAATCTGCTCTCCGTCCCGTGCCCCAAGGCGAAGGAATTTCCGTTCCCAAACTTCCGAAAGCATTTACCATCGATTCAGACGAAGAGTATGAAGGCGAGTCGAAGTCGGGTTCTCCTGAGCCGCCGGCGTCTACTGAACCATACGTCTCCCACGGTAGGTCTTCTGCGTCACAGCCACACATTCTCATACTGAACGAACTGAACGATCTTGTTCGCGATCTGGAGCTCTCCAGGAGCAAAGCAGAGTTACTGGGATCAAGACTTAAACAATGGAATCTTCTCGAGAAAAATGTCCGAATTTCTTCGTTTCGCAGTCGTCATCAGCAGTTGGTGCCTTCTGAAGAAAGGAAGACGACCTTGTGTTCTTCTACGATGTAGATGGCCTGATGAATGCCCTCAGAATTAAATATGACCCGCAAGAATGGCGACTATTTATAGGCTCTTCGAAACTGAGTCTGAAGGCGGTGTTGCTGCATAATGGAAACCAACATCCATCCATTCCAGTCGGATACGCTGTCCACATGAAAGAAACCTACGAATACCTAAAGCAGCTGCTGAAAAAGCTTGAATACAGCAAGTATGGCTGGCATATTTTTGGTGACCTGAAGGTAGTGTCTCTGTTGATGGGTCTCCAGCTGGGATATATGAAGTATTGCTGTTTCTTATGTGAATGGGACAGCCGAGCAAAGACTTTGCATTATATGAAGAGAGACTCGCCTCAGAGGAAATCTCTGAAGGTCGGAGAGAAGAATGTGCAACACCCAGCACTGGCAGAATGGCACAAAATCCTGCTACCGCCCTTAGGCATCGAACTCGGTCTGATGAAAAACTTCGTAAAAACCACGGACCAGATTGGATCGGCGTTCAAGTACCTGGCTGAAAAATTTCCTCGACTCAGTGAAGCAAAAATTAAAGAGGGGGTTTTTGTGGGCCCTCAGATCCACAAGCTCTTCAGAGACGATATGTTCAACAACCTACTCGAGGGTGACGAGAAGAAAGCTTGGGATGCGTTTCGTCTGGTGTCATCTAACTTCCTCGGGGATATCAGGGCAGAAAACTACAAGGATTGACTGAGAACATGTTGTCAATGTATCACAAACTTGGTTGCGATATGTCCGTAAAGATACACATGCTTCATTCCCACTTGGATATCTTCCCCGACAACTGCGGCATGTTTAGTGATGAGCACGGTGAACTTTTCATCAGGAAGTTGTAAAGATGGAGAAGCGATATCAGGGAAAGTGGTCCACTTGCATGTTGGCTGACTACTGTTGGACGCTCGTCAGAAATGCTCCTGAGCAGCTACACAAGAGACAGGCAAAGATAAATAAATGGATACTATTACCTCAGAAGCGTAACGTCAGTAAAAATTTGTTGTCCAGTTTTATTGAATGAACTTTATGCATAAGTGTGTCTGACAGTAATATGGTTACCTCTGTACTGTTGCTGAATGACAATTTGCCTACAAAAATGACTTTTCGCTATTGCTGCTTGCCACGTCACATCTAACCTATCAGAATCCGCCATCGGTGACGAAAAAAACCAAAATGAAACACGACTGTTACATTCCAGCGCCGTAATCGGATGAGCCACTCAATTTGTGCAGACACAGAAACTAAACCCTCCTAACTGAATAGCTACTCAGCTACGCCGGTACACCGTATATGTATGTATGTAACATTCCGTTGTACTCACCACCTCCACGTCGCTCCTCTATTGCCCTCACGTGTGCTTCGGACGGACGGCTGAGCACTGCACACTAGGGGTCTTAATTCAGCTCTTCACTTACAAAATTACACCACACACGCAACACACATGTATACGTACGTACACGTACACACACGCGAATAAGTCTACTCGATAACGGGTTAAATTCGAAGTGTATCTTGAAGTTACGAGAATAGAACACTGAAAATAAATTTTATTTAAAAAATACGGGCGTCATTGCGGAAAATTTTCACAAAAATAGTTCCAATAAATCTTCCAGTCGAAGTCTTATGACGCAGTGCTATATGCCACAAACACTTAACGTTTAAAACCGAACCTTATTCAAACCGCGCGTTCTACGTCCTCTTGCCTTCCGCCACTGCAGTTTGCCACTGCTGTACGTTCATATTTCAGTTAAAATTGGTCAGTTTATGCAACACGCAGCGCGGTAAACCTACGATATGGCAATTTGAATTTGAATTAAAAAAAAAATCGCACCTTTCCACTGGTTTATACATACAGCCTTGTAACAATCAATTGTCTAGATTTAAGATGTTTTCGCAACCATTTTGAACGAATCGCTCAAAATTCGTGAATTATAATTCATATTTACACAAAAATAGAGAAATAGGAAAGCCACAGAATGTATGAATAAAATGGATAAATTACAGGCACTGCCTTCAGGTATCTTTAATTGGCTGCATTACCCATAATTACGTAGAATGTTTTAACTCCAAATCGCTCTGTACGAAGCAATTATTTCGTCTTCAGATCTTTGTAGTTGCAGAATGAGCGCATTGTGTAACGTTCTATCACTGTAACGGGGAGAATTGCACTATAGGAACAGAAACATCCGTGCTACGAACGCACTGAACATCTGCAGTGGTCATCCAATTTCCGTGACAGGCTATCACTCTCGATAATCGAGGAACCACTGTTTAATACGAAATGAGTTTTAATATAACATTAAAGAACGCACCCTACTCTCTGCTCGAGTCAATTGTCACCTGATTACGTCACTCACCCCATCAAGTTCTTGTATCGAGTTTCTTTACCGAAGCCTCTTGCCTTCCTCCTGATATTTCCGTTTGTGAGAGCGATATAATCCGGAATTTGGGTTGTAAGTTGCGCACATTATTATATTAACAATAATTTGTGATCTCAATTCATTACAAACCGAATTACCCGGTGAGATATTAGTTTTTCAAGGCAAAAAAACATTTTAGTAAAAATGGCGCAATTCGCCATTGGGTAGACTTCTGGTATGAAGTAATACCAGTGAGGTCCAAATCAGTTCCTTCGCTTATCTCGCTGTTCGATAGGCCTTCACGGTGTTATCAACCAAGGGTGGATACTATGGCAGTAATCTTTATCAACCAAGGGTGGATACTATGGCAGTAATCTTCAACTGTACTGTGTATTGCTTGAGATACTAGTTTCCTTTACAAGTATATGTACTAGTTGCTGAGCATGGCGATTATTGCTTTCCTTGGAAATTCAATAACTACACGTCTAGCTTCAAGACAGAGTATCCCGAAATATCTCTCTCTTGGCCTCCGCATGTAAATACTTTAACAAAGGATCAAATCTAAAGCAGTGTTAATTTTGTGAACAATGGATTGTTGAAAAAAGCAACCAAAAATATTTCGTCTTTCGACCGGCCGTGCAGTTTTCGTTTTAGTAACCTAACTCCTTCAGTTTACTGAAATACAGACAGATGTCACTTGCCACCTGAGATGCGATGTTGTTAGCTTACAGTCGCATTGAAAGGTAGGATGTGGGTCTCAGGGCTGTTCTATGAAAACTTGCATTTCTGGAAGCGTGTTTGGAACTGTTGGTTGGATATCGCTTTCGTGTACATGACGCGACTGTGTTTTCTGGATTTAATGCACTGTACTGAGCAGTTGTACGCTCTAAATATAATGCTTACTTGCAGGCTATACATTACGCCATTGTACCCTCAACACACACACATATAGCTCAGTATGCACAGTACTGCTGTAAGTCCGCTTTCTTTTTCCCGGCAGAGGGAAAGTCTTTTTCACCGTTTAGACCATACCGATTCTGTGTTTCACCTTGTGGGTACGAAGGGTTGTTTCCCCAGGGATAAAGCGATTTGATCATGTAGCTTAGTACTCAGGTCAGAAATATGTGGAGTGTAACGCCAATCCCCCTTACGTCTCTATGCGATCGTGTTTGATTAAGCACACATACGACTTTGCCTTTACATCAAGTACAACCTAGCACTTTAACACAATCATTCCTCCTACGTTAGCAGTTGGCTGTATATTGCTTTTACATCATGCCAGCACGTGTCTTCGAATCAACCTAAATTACATTAAATGACATTTCCCTAACTACTTGCTTGATGGGAGGGCGACAGTATTCTTTCCTAGTAGATATACAATTATTTTAAACCGTGTAGTATTGCCACTGTTACACGAATAGTATGTGAAATTGTGGAAAGCTATAATTTTGTGTTTAACTTTGTAAATATTATTTGTGCGCATACCGCACAGAACATTTCCGATCTTAGTTTAAAACTACAAGCAGCCAAATGATTTAGGTAGTAAGTGCATGTAAACTAAATTATCACCTGGATATTTTCACTGCCTTTATTTGCACCCATATTTGTTTACAAATTATTCAGTTCCACTTTTACCACAGTGTAAATATTTATTCAAACTGGTTACAGAAACAATTTTGTAATTTATCCTCGCACACACTTTACATACATTCTGTGCAAAGAATTTCGCCGGGGGTAGGGATGTCTGCTCTTGTGAATGTCGTGTGTGTGTGTGTGTGTGTCATTGAGTGTGATCAGGTGCAACAATAACCCGCAAATCCTGCAATACACAGGCAGAAGAGGACAGACTGAAAAGCCACATGCTCCTATACAAGTTTAAACATTTCTTAACATATGTCCCAGAAAAGCTGCTTCATTCTGCAGAACTAATGATGAGCAAACACGTGAATAAAGGTTAATATTTTAGCGTGTTGAACAGTGAATACATGTTTAGTAACTGAATGATTATCCATTATATATACATACAGGTGCAACTGTCGTTACACAAAAACATAAAACTTAACGATGAAATATGTGGGGCGTTTATTACGTCCTATTAAGCTCACCAGTGGTTATTATACGTACCACCAGTTTGCACATTCATGAGCCCTACATTCTACATACAGTTTATATTCATGTGTTTTACGTTAATTCGACAACAAAGTGGATTATTTCCCTGCAAAGAATTGACCGTTTGGTCTGTACATCCCATACGCTCTGTGTTTACTGCGCGGTGCGAAATGAATCTTCAATTATAATTCCGGTTATTCTTGGAATTAAACCGTTATTAAGCACACATGCAGCCTACTATAACACATATAAGACATGAACAAGTACTTTACACATCGCGTTTCATAATAAATCACTTGATATAGATATTAAGATCCGACTGAAAAATTTATCTGTTTAGTATAACACATACTTTCCCTTAGGACATCGAACACAAGCGATCCGTTTTAGATTTCAAACGAACATTCAGCATCATCATAAACGAAGGTACTTATCTTATCTTAATCCTCTAAAGCCTAGTGGTTACTTTATGTACCACCAAGTCTGACATACAGAAATTTTATGTTCTGCCGATACAGTGCATTTGTATATTTTCCGTGGGTATTAGAACATCGATTAGTTCCTATACAGCATTAAGTAACTAGTTTTTATAACTGGGATGTAGTGTGTTTACTGAGCGGCAGGTGACGTGATATAAATAAATGTGAAACAGGAAGGTATATCTCCAAGTATTCTTAGCCTCGTCACTACAAAAATGTTTACAACATTTATAGATACGTTTTTACTTTTGACCTATAACAAATTGTCAAATGAAAGCATTCCCCAAACACTGTAGGAAATATTCGATTGAAGTTATGAACTTAAAATGAGGACAATGATCTATTGCTACACAAACATTATAAAATATCGTCATTAATATTATTCGCCATCCCGCTCTTTGATTTTCTGTCTCCATTCTCAGCCAATCAGGCTTCTCAGGTTTAAGTGACCTCTACTTCGTATAAACTGCTATGTCATTAGTTGTATATGTATATCTTCAAAAGCTTGTTTATTACGTCTATAATAACACTGCTAATTAAATGATTGGTTATTCACGCCAATTACCGAGTGAGCATGGACACATAAGAGCAACATATACGTAAAAATTAAAAAACGAAAACTAGTTAAAAGGAATACGCAAAACATAAATAACAGAGAGCATTTCATTAAATGAACAAGGGTCAAACCTAGGCCTACATAATTATAATGAACTCGCCATGCGCCCGTCACGCGCTGCTGCACGGCCTGTTGCATTTGTTTCGTTCATGACAACGTACTTTGCCTGCTGCGTTATGTGGGTGTGAAACTTGGTCTACAACACGGCGTGAATAATATAGGTTGAGAGAGTTCGAAATAAAATTGCATAATACGGACGTGATGGGCGCGGCTTCAAACACGTATGGAGGAGATGAGAGACGCATGTAGAATATTAGTAGAAACCCTGAAGAAAAGAGACCATTTGGAAGACCTAGGCGTGGATAGGAGGATAGTATTAGAACGGATCTTAAAGAAATGTGATGGATGAGCGTGGGCTGGATTAATCTGACGCGGGATAGGGAAAGTGGCGGGCTGTTGTGAAAATGGTAATGAACTTTTAAGTTACAAGAAATCTGGAGGAGGAAATTCCTCGATTAGCTATGGAACTAGTGGATTTTCAAAAAGGACTCTGCTCCATTTACTCAATTAATTAATAATGATAATTATTAAATCAAAACGTTAATTGTTAGTTATTATTAATGTATTTTAAGCATGTCAGGATGCCCTCATTTTATTGTGCAGAAACTGACATGCATCTCACGAAAAAAATACATTTTACTTTAGTTTTTTAGTACCTCTTTTACTACAACACTTTTCGTAGATTTTCTATCATCTGACAAAACATCCCTTCATGCTGCGTCTCTGCATCACAAACCGCAATATTTTGATGATTCCTTCTTCGTGTTACAGCAACGTAAATTTTGCCGTGTCCAAAAACAGGCTCATACAGATACACACCGAAAGTCATCGCGTATTCACGCGCTACTCCACGGCCTCTATCGCCGGTACTCTCTTTATTCTTAGGGAAAACCAAGCGTTTATCTAATATCTGCTTACTGTCATCTGGTTTTACTATAGTGCAATACATGTTCGATGTTGAATAGTGTCTTCTGCCTCAGCGCATACTTCACAGAGAACACAACCACAATGGCAAACATGGAAACCACTGTGTGACTCACACCAAGGATTTGGCTCACAGGCGGTTCACATATAGGGAGATAAAATGACATCTATGATAAAGGCCTTTAATTAATCAAAGGATACTATTCAATGCATAAAATAGTTATTTGTTTCGACAAGAAATCCATTTTTATATCAAACAACTTTATTCGTGTATTAAAAAGTTAAATGAACGACAAATTTGGTTTGACTTATTCAGGCCATATTCAGATCTGGCTTATTCTACATCAACTGTGTACACAGCGTGGCGAAATGGTCACCTCACAATACAGAAGTCTTAATGTTCCTGTGACCATTCATCGTGATTAAAGCGTGGAGAAAGAATACCAACAAGATGCAACAATATAGATGTTTATTGTCAATTCAAATGTTTAATATTGACTACTGTCTCGATATGTTTCGGGCATCTTTATGCCCATCATCAGGAGAAAAATACCACGTGTTACTGCATATGGGGTTGTTTGCTGGTAGTGTTGGATGTGGCTGGTTTCGGTACTGTGGTGCTACGTTGTAGGGTGTGAGCACTGTGAAGGTTGCTGCTCGACTCGACTCGACTCGAGCAGCAACCTTCACAGTGCTCACACCCTACAACGTAGCACCACAGTACCGAAACCAGCCACATCCAACACTACCAGCAAGCAACCCCATATGCAGTAGCACGTGGTATTTTTCTCCTGATGATGGGCATAAAGATGCCCGAAACATGTCGAGACAGTAGTCAATATTAAACATCTGAATTGACAATAAACATCTATATTGTTGCATCTTGTTGGTATTCTTTTCCCACGCAATACAGAAGTCGTGCTAAATATCGACTGTAATGACACTTTCGAACCACCCAGTACAAGGTTGTGATTTCAAACTCGTACATATGTATGACATGTACATACACACACACAATATAAGCTATAAGAATCTGTAGATAAAGCTATGAGCATTTTGCCCCATTTGTACACTGAACACTCGATATAAAACGGTACAAACCTGTGTCCTGTGTGCAAAATATTTTTCTCCCTTAAGACATTAAAATTCCAACACAAAATATTAGCAAATAATGGCCCCCAGCACAAGAATAACTTAAGCATGTTCAGCAAATATTGAGCAAATATAAATCTCTGAGACTCCAGTAGTGTCCAAAGGAAAGGACAGAAAACCGGTGAATCAAAGTGGTGTCACTTTTCACGTGAGGCCTGCAATGTTACATAATATAACGCAGTGAACTGGCGGCAGTGGTTGTGGCGAAAGAAATGGTTATAATATGCAGCTGCAGACTTTCGCTGGGTGTGTTCCGGCTGTGCTGGCATCAACAGGAGTAATAAAATTCCGGACGACAGCGTCGTATTTTAAACTAGGTGTAACTGAAGCAGAGCGTAACATCCACAAACAATGAAGGGGAAGCAGATAAAAAGTAACAGCACCAACACAAGGGAGCAATTAAACAGATTAAGAACATATGTACAGAATTTTGATGTTTTGCTGACCGCGCATCTCTGTATATTTATCTTAGTAATTAACCAACCTGATGCACAAAATTTTTGTTTTACAATAAGTTTATTTCATGCCTCTACATGTTTCGAGCAACATGTGCTCATCATCAGGGTGTCAAAATTGTATTAAACAGCCTCTGGTATCCGTGCACGGGACGGCCACCTACATGTGTGATGATACCAGAGGCTGTATAATACAATTTTGACCTCCTGATGATGAGCACATGTTGCTCGAAAAATGTAGAGGCATGAAATAAACTTATTGTAAAACAAAAATTTTGTGCATCAGGTTGGTTAATTACTAAGATAATATGTACAGTAATACACATGGTGATGACCTTAGGTTTAGAATCAATAAATACTCCAAGGTCGCTGTAATGTTTTCAAGTTGGTGAGGCTCTTGAATGAATAATGAGTTCCAACAAGTGAGCTAAGACCGTCAAATGTGGGGATTTTAACCCACACATACCTCTCGCAAAATGTGAAATTGTACCCGCGTGTGCATCCTGGACGACGAAGTTAACAGAACTGCAAGACGACATGTTTCATTTCGACACGTCCTGCAGTTTCATTTCGGCACAAACTGTAGTTTCATTTCAACATATCCTGCAGTTTCATTTCGACAAATCCTTAGTTTAATTTCGATACATCCTAATTTCATTTCGACACACTCTGCAGTTACATTTCGATATATCCTACAGTTTCATTTCGACGCATTCTGCAGTTTCATTTCAACATATTCTGTAGTTTCATTTCGACACACCCTGCACTTTCATTTCGACACATCCTGCGGTTCCATTTCGACACAACCTGCAGTGTCATTTCGACGCATTCTGTAGTTTCATTTCGACACATTCTGCAGTTTCATTTCGACACATCCTGCCGTTTCATTTCGACACACCCTGCGGTTCCATTTCGACACAACCTGCAGTGTCATTTCGATACATCCTGCAGTTTCATTTCAACATATTCTTTAGTTTCATTTCGACACACCCTCCGTTTCCATTTCGACACATCCTGCGGTTCCATTTCGACACAACCTGCAGTTTCATTTCTATACATCCTGCAGTTCCATTTCGACACATCCTGCAGTTTCATTTCTATACATCCTGCAGTTTCATTTCGACACACCCTGCGTTTCCATTTCGACACATCCTTCAGTTCCATTTCGACACATCCTGCAGTTTCATTTCTATACATCCTGCAGTTTCATTTCGACATATTCTGTAGTTTCATTTCGACACACCCTCCGTTTCCATTTCGACACATCCTGCGGTTCCATTTCGACACAACCTGCAGTGTCATTTCGACGCATTCTGTAGTTTCATTTCGACACATCCTGCAGTTTCATTTCGACACATCCTGCAGTTTCATTTCTACACACCCTGCGTTTCCATTTCGACACATCCTGCGGTTCCATTTCGACACATCCTGCAGTTTCATTTCTATACATCCTGCAGTTTCATTTCGACACACCCTGCGTTTCCATTTCGACACACCCTGCGTTTCCATTTCGACACATCCTGCGGTTCCATTTCGACACATCCTGCAGTTTCATTTCTATACATCCTGCAGTTTCATTTCGACACACCCTGCGTTTCCATTTCGACACATCCT
>Ga0123355_10020818_pt1 | contig 10484 bp, 5 predicted proteins | sample TergutEmb28metaG_3_FD_89872 | JGI IMG/M metagenome (GOLD analysis project Ga0123355, IMG submission 89872) | Embiratermes neotenicus P1 segment gut microbial communities from Petit-Saut dam, French Guiana - Emb289 P1 | ecosystem: Host-associated > Arthropoda: Insects > Digestive system > Gut ... | reverse complement strand
CGACGCGCAGCCTAAATACTTAAACAGCCCTGAAACTTTGGTGTACTTAAAATCTGCAAACCTTTACGGGCTTTACCAAACTTTAGGCGAACTGCGTAAAGAACGTAAAATGATTATTTTAGAAGGCTATATGGACGTTATAGTAACCCAACAACACGGAGTTTCCGGCGCTGTCGCTACGCTTGGCACAGCATTTACGCCAACACATGCAAAACTTGTGGGGCGTTATTCAGACAATACTACTTTATTGTTTGACTCAGACAATGCAGGGCGTGCCGCCACCCAAAGAGCCTTAGAAGTTTTAACTGAAAATGACATTACCGCTACCGTATCGGCGCTACCTGAAAAAACAGACGCCGACGAATTTTTATCTGCCAATGGGCGCGAGCAATTTTTGAACATTTTAAAAACCTCTTCCATAAGCCCTATAGATTTTATGATTTCCCGCGCCGCGTCTGCAACAAATATCTCAAGCCCCCAAGGCAAAGCAAAAGTGGTAAGTGAAGTTTTAGTGTTTATAACAAAATGCAAAAACGATATTGTGCAACGGGAATGGGTAAAAACCCTGTCGCAAAAAATAAATGTTTCAGAAGATGCCGTATGGCAGGAATTTCAAAAAGCTAAAAAATTTAATGTTTCAGCTAAAACCACACATGAAAATTTAGAAAAAACGCTTACAAAGCCCGCTTCTTTAAGCTTGGAAGAAACTTTACTTTCTTTTCTTATAAACGAAAAGCCTTTTCTTGCTGAAACGCCCGAACACACCTTTACAGATGCACGCTGCAAACTTGTTTACGGATACTTGCTCGACGGTGTAAACGAGGCTGAAATACTAAATAAGCTTGGGCGCGAAGACCAAATTTGGTTTTCCTCCTTGACATTACAGCCAATTCAGTATAGAATAGTTAGCGATGTCTTTAATTCATTAATTAAAGATTTGGGTATTTTGCGTTTAAAAAACAGGCTAAAAACACTAGAGAATGATATAAAAAATATGCATTCCGGCAAGTCGCCGCAAGACCCTTCCAAAGTTGAAGAATATAACAAATTAATAAAACTACTAAAAGGTTCAGGTAAATAAATAATGGCTAAGAAAGACCTTTTTAAAGACTTAATAGATACAGGTAAAGAGCAGGGTTATTTAACTTACGACGACATTAACAAAAGCGTGCCTGCCCAAAACGCGTCTGCCGAAAAAATAGACAGCTTTTTTGTGCGCCTTGAAGAAATAGGCGTGCGCGTAGTTGAAACCGCCAAAGACGGCAAAAAACTTGCCCCCCAAACCGCCTCTACCGAAGTGGTAGAAGCGGCAAAAGAAACATCTTCCGACGAAGATATTAACCCCGTAAGAATGTATTTAAGCGAAATGGCAAAAGTCCCCCTGCTTGAACGCGCTATAGAAGTAGAACTTGCAAAAAACGTGCGCGAAAACGAAAAAAAACTAAAACTTATAGTGCTTGAATCCCCCCTGATTTTAAAAGAAATTAAAAACTGGGAAACGCTTATAGAGCAAGAAGAGATGACGCCTAAAGAACTTATGCCCCGCGGGCGTAAATCTCAGGCGCAACTTCGCGGCATGGGCAAAAAAATAAAAACAGCCGTACAAAAAATTAACCAAATAGAAAAAAGTTTAAAGCCGCTTGAAGCTAAACTCAAACTTAAATCTCTAAGCGTTAAAGAACGCGCCAATGTAAGCGCTAAAATTACCACACAACGCGCGGCTCTGGTAAGCTTAATTATGGGGCTTAACCTAAACCAAGATAAAATCAAACGCCTTATAAACCGTATTAAAACCAGCGCGCAAAAACTTAACGAGCTTAACGACGAACTTAAGCGTTTTGAACGCAAATACCGCTTAGCGCCGGCAAAATTTAAAGCCGTTTATAAACAACTTCTAAACAAAAAAGTTAAACCCGCCGAATTTAAAAAATTCACAGGGATTTCTGCTGCCGAAGCTGAAACAATAAATGAGCATTTAGAAAACATGCTTGCAAAAATTAACAACTTAAAAGCCGGGCTTGTAATTACGCCCGAAGCATTAATAGATACCGACAGAAAAATCAGAGAACTTGAAGAAGTTATCCACCGTGATAAAATGAAACTTATAGAAGCTAACTTCAGGCTTGTGGTTTCTATAGCGAAAAAACATGTTGGCATAAGCAATTTGGAATTATCCGACCTTATACAAGAAGGAAACCTGGGGCTTTCAAAAGCCGTAGAAAAATTTGAATGGAAACGCGGCTTTAAGTTTTCGACATACGCAACATGGTGGATACGCCAAAGCATAAACCGCGCCATTGCAGACCAAGCGCGCACAATACGCATACCCGTACATATGAAAGAGCTTATATCAAAGCTTACCAAAGTTAAAAAGAAGTTTCAGCAAGACGTGGGCAAAGAGCCTACCGTGGAAGAATGTTCAAAAGCGCTTAGGCTTTCAACAGACCGCGTGCGCCGCATATTAAAAATGATGCAAGAGCCCGTATCCCTTGCTACCCCCGTGGGTGAAGAAGAAGACAGCCGCCTTGAAGATTTTATAGAAGATCAAAACAGCCCCTCACCGGTGGCTAAAACACAACAATACAGGTTACAACTTGAACTTCAAAAGGTGCTTAACACCCTTACCCCGCGTGAAGCCGAAATTATTTCGCTACGCTACGGCATAGGCGTGGGTTATCCTTCAACCCTTGAGGAAGTGGGCAAAAAATTCGGCGTTACGCGTGAACGCGTAAGGCAAATTGAAGCAAAAGCCATACGCAAACTGCGCCACCCTACACGCAGCAAATCTTTAAAAGAATACATAGACTAGGCACCTAGTACCTTTTTATAAAAAAAGCCGCCGCTTAGGTTTAATCTAAGCGGCGGCTTTTTTTGAAAAACAGTTTACAAACTTAAACTTGCTCCTGAAATTTTTTAAAACATTCCAAAACAAATTCGGGGTTATAATCAAAACGCTTGCCGGCGTTTAATGTGTAATCGTCTAGGCTTGCTTCAAAAACTCTGCTTTTTGGAAGCATGGCATACTCGGCATTGCCTATGACAAAAACATTGGGAAACCATACAGATTCTATGCACTTGTCGTAATTGTTTTGCAATAATAAGTTTTGTATTTTAAGCCCTGAAGATATGGCAACAAAGCAAGAGTTTATCCCCGCGCAATAAACTTTATACTTTTTGTTTAACTCAGCCAGCAGTTTTATGCTTTCGTTAATGGTTACTTTTTTAATGTCTAAATTGATAATATGGTCTGCTTCGGCAAGGTTTAAATCAAGGTTTATAACCAAATAACCTTCGTTTGCAAAGCCCTCTATAAGTTCAACAGCTTTATCATGATTATATATATAGTTTGACGAACGCGCCGCAAGCTGCAACCATATAATGCCTTTTTTGCTTTGCATTTTTTTATCTATACCGACTATAATACCTGACACCTGAGGCGTTACGGGATAATCAGTATATACTTTGGGAATCGGGGTAAAATTAGGTTTACTAAGCCCGAAAGTTTGGCATAAAGTTTCATGGCGTGACTTTATATGCTGACCAAAACCGTAAACAACAGGAAGTAACAAAGTATCTTCTTTTATTTTTTTGTAGCAGTCAGAAAAGTCATAGTTTTTTCTGGTAGGGCGTCCGTCAAAATAATAAATATTTTCAAAGTTAGGGTTAACTTTAAGGCATTCTGCCACAAGCGGAGAATTATTACCGTCTATATTTTTAGAGACATACGCGTCAAAAGCAATATGCGGGTAACGCTTTTTTAAAACTTCTATAAAGTTTGTCGCAAGAAAGTAATCTCCTATACCCATAAAAAACACTAGCCCCATGCGCTTAAAATTTTTTCCTGAGCTTAACGCCGCATCGATATTAAAACTATTAATATACACATCTTTAGGTATTTTAAAGTTTTTTATTTCTTGCGCATAATTTCCGGTTATATCTACGCCTTCATTTAAAATTTTTACCCACGCGCCTTCAACCGCATTAGCTGATTTTTTAACCTCTCTGCTTAGAACAAACGCAACTAAATTCCACCAAACAAGCCTTAACGCCGCTTTTTTAGGATGTTTCGCATATTTATGTTTGTATCTTAGCACTATATCTTCAAGTTTTCTAAAGTAACCTGTCATCGGGTTTAATCTCCTGCCGATTTACAACTGAAAATTTAATTAAATTCAAGCACCGCAACAGTTTCAATATGGTAAGTCTGCGGGAACATATCTACCGGCTTTACAGACTTTACCGCGTAGCGTGATATGCCCATAAACATCTGCAAGTCTCTTGCCAAAGTTGACGGATTGCATGAAACATAAATTATTTTTTTGGGGTTTAGCTTTATTATGGAATCTATAATTTTAGGCGTCACGCCGCTTCGCGGCGGGTCTATAACTATGTAATCTATTGAAACAGAATTGTTTAAAAGCCATTTTTCAACAGTGTCTGCATAAAATTCTATATTTTCTACGCCGTTTAGGGCGGCATTTGTTCTGGCGTCTTCTACGGCATGGGGCAAATGCTCTACAGATATAATTTTTTTAACATAGTTGCTAAGCATTATGCCTATTGTGCCGGTGCCAGCGTATAAGTCCATTACAACAGCTTCCTTATTGTTTAAGTTTAATGCGTTAAGTACCTCTTGATAAAGCAGTTGCGTTGTTTTTGAGTTTGTTTGAAAAAACGAAAACGGGGATACTTTGAAAAAATATTCTTTATTATTAACCATAAGTTTTTCTGTTATATATTCCCTGCCATGCAAAAGTGTAAGCGTGTCAGATATTACGGCGTCTGATTTTTTGGAGTTTTGTGTCCAGTAAATGCTTGTGCACAAAGGTTTTAAACTTTCAACCAAAGGTTTAAAAATATCTCCAGTATCCTGCCCCTCAGTAACAGCGTTGGTAACAATATTTACCATAAGTTCATTATTATTTTGGGCTTTTCTTAACACTAAGTGGCGCATAAAACCTAAATGCGTTTTTTTATTGTAAGCGCTAAACCCTTTGTCGCAAACAAATTGTTTTATAATGTCTATCACAGGCAAAAAATCTTTATCCAGTATATAACACGGAGGAACGGAAGAATACCGGTAAAAACTTCCCTTGCGGTGCAAGCCTAAGTCTATTTTACCGTCATGCGTGGTAAAAAAACTAAACTCCATTTTATTGCGATAGTACAAACTTTCTACGCTTGGAATAACACTTTCAACACTTAGCGGCAAAAAATTTAAAAGTTCGCTAACGTATAAATGTTTATGGTACAACTGATCTTGATAGCTTAAGTATTGAAAACTGCACCCGCCGCAAACGCCAAATGCCTTACACACGGGAGCAACCCTTTTGTCCGAGGGGCTAATAACTTTAATTACATCTCCCTCGCGAAAAGTTTTTTTGTTTTTATATACGGCTATTTCCGCTGTTTCACCGGGAATTAAGCCTTCGGTAAAAAGGGCAACGCCGTCGGAACACCTTGCAAGGGTTCTGCCGGGAAAAACTATTTTTTCGGCAACAGCCGTAATTACTTTAGGAATTTTCATAAAGGCGCCGCTACAGGTTAGAACTGCTTAGCTTTTATAAGGCGATACCCCGTTAACTTAGGTTTACGCTTAGCACTGCTAAGTCTTCCACAAGCTGTTTGGCTTTGTTTTGTAAGTCTGAAGATACACCGCTAAGCTCGGGAGTTTGCGGGGTTTTAGAGGCTATATAGTTTACTTTATCGGCAATGTAGGAAGCTTTTTCCGTAAAATGCTTTAAAGAAAATGCCTTTTTAAGGGCGTCAAGTTGCGTGTTCACTTTTACAAGCGCATCATAAGCTTGTTGCATTTCCGATATTTTAAGTTCAAGCTTTTCATAAAGCCTTACGTTTGCTATTGCTTGGGCTATTTGAGAAACAAATATTGAAAGGTTATCTAAGTCTGTTTGCGCAAAAGTAGAACTTTCTACGTTTTTTGATAGTAGCAGAAAACCCAAAACATTGCCGTTAAGCATTATAGGATAGGTTAAAAAAGATTTTATGCCCGTGTTTTCAAAAAACGCGCCTTCTAAAAAATCTGACCCCGACGAGGCGTTTGTTATTAAGGGTTCATTTTTTAATTTGGGGTTGGCAATGGCGCGTTCTACAAATTTTTCCATAAACGAAGTAAATATTTTTTTACGTCCGGAGTTTAATTCAAATGAGGCAGATTCCAAAGAAAATTGCTCTGAAGCGTCTGACAAAAATATCGCCACGTCATCTGCCAGAGTATTTTTTTTGATAAGCTTTGTCATTATGGGTAAAAGTTCTTCAAGCTTTGTGTTTGAAAATATGGCATTAGAACTTTCATAAAGCGCTACAAGGGTTTTGAGCTCGCTTTTTTCAAAAGCGCGCTCAACTAAAAGCGTAACTTCGTCTATATTAAAAGGTTTTTGCACAAAATCATAGGCGCCGGCTTTCATAACTTCTAAAGCATTTTCTATTGTGGCATATCCGGTAACAATTATCACTTCCGTTGAAGGGTGTACGGCTTTAACCTTTTTTAAAAGTTCAAGCCCTGAAAGCTTGGGCATTTTCATATCGCTTATTATAATGTCAAACCTTTCGCTTTCTATACGGTTTGCCGCCTCTTCGCCGTTTACGGCACTGGAAGCATTATATCCAAGGGAAGAAAACTCAGATACTAAAAGTTCCCTTATGCCTTCTTCGTCATCTACCACAAGTATTTTGCCTTGTTTCATTAAAACCTCTTTAAACCGTCTATGAACCGCCTTTCGATTGTATAAAATTTACATGTTAAAATCAATAAAATTGTAATTGCCATTTTTTTACAAAATTTGCTACAATAACGAAATTATGTTTTTAAGATAAGCATTTTTAATTATGTATGGTAAAGGAGCATAAGTATGGCAAAAAAGCAAATTAAAAAAGTGTTGGTCGCAAACCGCGGGGAAATCGCAATCCGTATATTTCGTGCTTGCTATGACATGAACTTAAGCACTGTGGCAATATATTCTAAAGAAGATAAACTAAGTTTATTCCGTACTAAAGCTGACGAAGCCTACCTTGTAGGCGAAAACAGAAGCCCCCTTGGCGCTTACCTAGACATTCCCCAAATAATCAACCTTGCAAAACGCAAAGGTGTAGACGCTATACACCCTGGCTACGGGTTTTTGTCTGAAAACGCGAACTTCGCAAAAGCCTGCGAAGAAGCGGGAATAGTTTTTATAGGCCCGTCATCAAGCATACTTGCAAACATGGGCGACAAAATTGCCGCAAAAAAAATAGCTAAAGAAGCCGGCGTACCCATAATAGAAGGCACCACAGAACCTTTAGCCGGGCTCGACGAAGCTAAAAAAATTGCCGAAAAATTAGGCTACCCCGTTATGTTAAAAGCGGCGGCCGGCGGCGGCGGCAAAGGTATGCGCCTTGTTTATAAGCCCGAAGAAATGGAAAGCCTGTTTAATATGGCGCAAGGCGAAGCTTTAAAGGCCTTTGGCAGCTCCGACGTGTTTATGGAAAAATTTATTGAAGAGCCTAAACACATTGAAATACAAGTACTTGGCGACACGCACGGAAATATCGTACATCTTTATGAGCGCGATTGCTCTATCCAACGCCGCTACCAAAAAGTTGTTGAAATTGCCCCCGCCTATACCCTTTCTGACGAAAAGCGCGCCGAACTTCACGCAGACTCTTTAAAACTTGCAAGAGCTGTCAACTATGTAAACGCAGGCACTATAGAGTTTCTTGTAGACAAGCACGGCAAACATTACTTTATTGAAATGAACCCGCGCGTGCAGGTAGAACACACCATTACAGAAATGGTAACGGGCTACGATATTGTGCGTTCGCAAATTGCGGTTGCCCAAGGCCATAAACTTTCAGACCCTATTATCGGTATTAAATCTCAAGAAGAAATTAAAGTTTCGGGCTATGCAATTCAGGCGCGCATAACCACAGAAGACCCTGCCAACAACTTCGCCCCAGACACAGGCCAAATTACCACATATCGCTCCGGCGGCGGCTTCGGCGTGCGCTTTGACGCGGGCAATGCTTTTACAGGCGCAATAATCACCCCGTTTTACGACAGCTTGCTTGTAAAAATTACAACCTTAGACCGCACATTTGAGGGCGCTACCCGCAAGTTGCTTCGCTCTATCAACGAAGTGCGCGTGCGCGGCGTTAAAACAAATATTCCGTTTGTAGACAATATCTTAACGCACCCCACATTTATCGCGGGTAAGTGCCACACAAAATTTATCGACGAAACGCCTGAACTATTCCAAATAAAAGACTCAAAAGACCGCGCAACAAAAATTTTAAGCTATATAGCCGAAACTACGCTGGCTAACCCCAAAAGCGACGATAAACCCGCTTATGATGTACCGCGCGTACCCGAGTATGACGCAAAAAGCATACCTGACGGCTTAAAACAGGTACTTGATAAAGAGGGTCCTGAAAAATTTGCAAAATGGATACTTAACCAGAAGAAATTGCTTGTTACTGAAACCAGCATGCGCGACGCGCACCAATGTTTACTTGCAACGCGTATGCGCTCAAGAGATATGGTTTCTATCGCAAATGCAACTGCGCATGTTCTTAAAGACTGCCTTTCCCTTGAAATGTGGGGCGGCGCGACATTTGACACAACTTACCGCTTCTTAACAGAAAGCCCTTGGGAAAGATTAGACGAATTAAGACGCAGAATTCCTAATATCCCTTTCCAAATGCTTTTCCGCGGCGCAAATGCGGTAGGTTATAGCAGTTATGCTGATAACCTTGTTAAAGCGTTTATTAAAGAAGCCGCATCAAGCGGGATAGATATTTTCCGTATTTTTGACTCTTTAAACTGGCTGCCTAATATGGAACTTGCCATTGAAGAAACCTTGAAAGCCGGAAAGGTTGTAGAGGGTACTGTTTGCTATACAGGCAACATACTAGATACCAACCGCGATAAATACAATCTTAAATATTATGTAGACTTCGCTAAAGATCTTGAAAAACGCGGCGTGCACATATTAGGGCTTAAAGATATGTCCGGCGTGCTTCGCCCTTATGCGGCAAAAAAGCTTATCCGCGCTTTAAAAGATAATGTAAGCATTCCTATACATTTACATTCGCACGATACAAGCGGGAATCAAATAGCGGCTTACTTAATGGCGGCGGAAGAAGGCGTAGACATTGTAGACGCTGCAATATCATCTATGAGCTCTCTTACAAGCCAACCATCATTAAATTCGCTTGTAGCAGCGTTAGAAGGCGTAGAGCGCGACACAGGGCTTAACCGCGCGGAACTTCAAAAACTGACAAACTACTGGGCAGACGTGCGCCCCTACTACAGCCAGTTTGAAGGCGACATTACCACCCCTGCGGCAGAAATTTACGAACTTGAAATTCCCGGCGGGCAATACACCAACCTAAAATCTCAAGTTATAGATATGGGGCTGCGTGACCGTTTCGACGAAGTTAAAGCTAAGTATGTTGAAGCAAACGAAGTTTTGGGCGATATTGTAAAGGTTACCCCCTCTTCCAAAATGGTTGGCGACTTGGCGATTTTCATGGTTCAAAACGATTTAACCGCCAAAAATATTATAGAGCGCGGCGCAGAACTTGCTTTCCCTAACTCCGTAGTAGAATACTTTAAAGGGCTTATGGGTCAACCCACTTACGGTTTCCCTAAAGACCTGCAAAAAGTTGTTTTAAAAGGCGAAAAACCTATTACAGGGCTTCCCGGCGCAAGCTTACCTCCTGTAGATTTTAATGCCGTAATAGAAAATTTAAAGCAATTTACCCCCGAGCCCACCATGCGCGACGCTATTAGCTGGGTACTTTACCCGAAAGTAGTGGAAGGCTTTTTCAAACGTATGGACTCATACGGGGATTTAAGCCGTATGGCAAGCCATGTATTCTTTATGGGTATGGCTAAAGGCGAACTTACCGAAGTTGCCATTCAAGACGGTAAAACACTTATAATAAAGTATATCGGCCCCGGCGAAGAAAACGCAGACGGCACCCAAAATATGCAGTTTGAATTAAACGGCATAAGGCGCGATGTTGCGGTTAGCGACAAAAACAAGGAAGAGAGCGCCGCACAGGTTAAGTATGCCGACACAGATAACAAAAAGCATGTGGGCTCCTCAATTCCCGGGCTTGTCTCGAAAATAAACGTTAAAAAAGGCGACAAGGTAAAAGAAAACCAAGTGCTTGCAATTGTTGAAGCCATGAAAATGGAAACCAGCGTAGTTGCAAGAACCGCAGGTGTGATTGATGAGATATTAGTAACTGAACGCCAATTTGTTAAAGCCGGCGAGTTATTAATTACATTAAGCTAACATATAAGTAATAAAAACAAAGCCCCGCAGGCAAATGCCTGCGGGGCTTTGTTTTTGTATTCTAGGCAATGTCGCGGGCAACAGTAACAACAATTATTTTCTTTGGGCGGGCTGTTTTTAAAGTTTTAGCACATTCATTAATAGTAGCGCATGTTGTGGCAATATCGTCTACTAAAAGTATTGTTT
>Ga0123355_10020817_pt1 | contig 10484 bp, 9 predicted proteins | sample TergutEmb28metaG_3_FD_89872 | JGI IMG/M metagenome (GOLD analysis project Ga0123355, IMG submission 89872) | Embiratermes neotenicus P1 segment gut microbial communities from Petit-Saut dam, French Guiana - Emb289 P1 | ecosystem: Host-associated > Arthropoda: Insects > Digestive system > Gut ... | reverse complement strand
CGGTTGGGCCTGAAGTACTGCAGCGCAAGGAGATATTCCGCCTGTAAGGCGTTTCTAACTTCCGATCCTGTTGTCTCTCGGGACGCAGGGAGGAGGAACCGCGATGCCTTCGAGGATGCGGCGGTTTGGCAAGGCGCCGTGCATGACCTTTCTGGCGGCCAGCGGCCGGCCGGCCGACTCAGCTCCAGTCTGCGCGCTCCACTCTTTCCGCAGCGTCCCGCGCGGCGAGGTCGTCGCGGCCGCGATCGCGAATGGAGTTTATCATGCCATAAGCAAGCGTGTCCGGACCCCGCGCGCTACCTTCGATAAGCCGCGGATATATCAGGTAGATAGATCTGCTGGGGAGCGACAGTGAGCAGATTTACACAGATTATTGGTTTTTCCGGCGCGCTAACGGCGCTCTTCGCGACATTTCCGCCCGGCTTGTGCGCCGATCAGGTCGAGAGGCCAGTGTTTCAGGGCCAGGCCGTGGAGGCCAAATTAAACCCCAACGCTTCGGCAATCACGTATTGGGTGCGTGGGCCCGACGGCTGGCACGTCGTGACCACGGTCGACACCGTGATCGCGAAGGACAAAAACGCCGAGAAACACGCAATCGTGCGCTTCGAAGCGGTGCTGTTGCCGGGTCAGTCGCAGGTGATCTCCGTTCCAGTTCCCATTGGGGAGCAACAGCGGTTTTTGCGCATACGTCGGTTTGGCGACGAATTGCAAGTTGTGTGCGAGCCAGATCTTCGTGAAGCCTCGGATACAAAGTAAGACCTTGTCCATCTCGCTTCGATGTGCGGGCCACCGTCTCGGATACGCCATGTTGGTTTGCCAAGGCTAGCTTCGCGTCGCAACGACACCGGCGCTCCAGTGGGGCGAACCGAAAACACGCCAAGCACCAAGGCGCCGCAGGTTCCGCAACATTGCAGCCAGGCCTGCGACACGGAGCGCGCCGGCTCGCGCGGACGCCGGTCCCGGATCAGTGCGATGTCCGGCCACACAGCGCGGAACGACGTCCGCGACGGCGCTCCAGAGCGGCGGTAATGGCAGCGCGACGCTACACGCCTGCCGCCATCTCCGCGCGAATACCGTTGCGCAATCTCTGCATCGCCCGCTCCAGCAGATCAGCGGATTGAGCGAAGCAGACGCGCAGGAAACCTTCGCCGGCCGCGCCGAATGCCACCCCCGGAGCGACCGCTACGCGATGGTTGGTCACCAGTTTCTTCGCGAGGCCCAGACTGTCGTTCAGTCCTTCGACCCCGACGAACGCATAGAATGCGCCGGGCGGCGCGGCGTAGCGAATGCCGTTCAATCCGTCGAGTGCTTCTCCGGCGAGCTTCCGCCCCGCCGCGCAATGGGCCAGAAAGTGCGGCACCGTGTCTGCATCGTGTAACGCAGCGATGCCTGCCTCTTGGATGAAAGGGGCGACGCCCGAGTGCGTGACCTCAACGATTTCAGTCACCCCATCGCGCACGCCTTGCGGCAGCACCAGCCAGCCAAGCCGCCAGCCAGTCATGACCCAGGCCTTGGAAAAGCTGTTGCAGACGATGACCCGGTCCTCTGGTTCGGCAATGTCGAGGAGCGACGGGGCGGCGGGGGAGCCGTCGTAGATCAGGCGGGAATAGACCTCGTCGGATATCAGCCAGACGCGGTGGCGGCGGGCGATGTCACGGATGGCACGCAGTTCGTCAAGCGTCGCGGTCCAACCGGTCGGATTGTTCGGCGAGTTGAGAATGAACGCGCGGGCGCCGTTCAGCATCGTATCGAGTTGGTTGAGATCGAGGCGGAAGCTGCCGTCGCGCTCCGCGGTCAGCGCCAGCTCGGCCAGCTCGGCACCGCGCACACGCACGGCATTGCCGATATTCGGCCAGGATGGGCTGTGCAGCACCACGCGCTGGCCGGCACGCACGACAGCCGCAAGAGCGATGGAGACCGCTGCCATACCAGACGCGGTGATCTGAATGCGATCCTCAATGACTGGGTTGGCATGCAAACCGCTCAGATAGGCCGCGATCGCGGACCGTAGAGCCGGCAGGCCGCGAACATCGGGATAACGCGTCAAGCCGGCGTCGAGCGCGGCTACGGCGGCTTCCCGCGCTGTCGGCGGGCTCGGCTGGTCGGATTCGCCGAAGCAGAGCAAGTCGACGTCGGGTGTGGCAAAGGCGAGCCGGCTCACCTCGACGATGCGTGAGCCGGGGATGATGTTAATGTCCATCGGGGTAATTTGGGGAGGCGGGCGCGAATTGCGATGGTGTCGGCGTGATCAAGGCCCGAAGCAGCAGACAGAAGTCTTGACTAATCGGGCGGTTAACATTGTGTTCACCATAGACGTAAACGCCGGCGACACCGGGCCCGGCCGACGTATTCGCCACAAAATCGACATCGCGCAACGGCAAATCCGCCCCGGCTCCGGAAACCGGACCGGCCGCAGCCCGCTATACTTATAAGCTATGGTATCAGGCGATTCCGTACACCGCCTGCGCATTCTCGAGAAAAACGCCGCGTTTCTGTGTCTCTGTCATCCTGAGTGGCAGCGCCTGCGCCGGATTATCGTAGTCCCAGTGGGGATAGTCGGTGGCAAACAGCACGCGGTCCCAACCCAACCATTCAATGGCATCGGCAAGGTGGTCGCGCGGTTCCGGTTCCTCGATCGGCTGCGTGGTGAACCACACGTTGCGGCGCACATATTCACTCGGCAGCATTTTCAGATGTGGCGTTTCGGCTTTCAGCTTCGCCCAGTGTTTGTCCATGCGCCACGCCAACGCGGCGCCCCAGGCAAGTCCCGCTTCGATCATCACCACTTTCAGTGATGGCAGGCGTTCGAATACGCCTTCGAAAATTAGGCTGATCAGCAACGCCTGCTGCGCCTGCGCGTGGCCGACCATCTCTTCGAGGTAGTAAGATGCCCAGCCCGCGCCGGTGACCGGCCAGCCGCCATAGCCGAATGCATGCACCCCAATCGGCAGATTCGCCGCGGCGGCGGCTTCGAAGATCGGCCAGTAACGGCGCTGACCGAGTGGCTCCGCTGTGCGGCTGAGGAACAGCACATGGGCGAAGCTCGGATCGCCGGCACGCCGCTCGATTTCGCGCACTGACGCAACAGCATCCTCATAGGGAATGACCACTGACGCGCGCAGGCGCGCGTCGCGCGACGTCCATTCCGCAAGCTGCCATTCGTTCGTCGCGTGAGTGATCGCTGCCGACAGTTCCGGGTTCTGCGCGCCTTGTCCCGAAGTCAACGGATTAAGCACACCGAACACGACGTTGTTCGGATCCAGGTGCTGCTGCTGCATGAAGCTGAGATCGCTGCCCGGCATGCCGCCCGGCGGCCAGGCGTCGATGCGGCATGCCTGAGGCTGGCCCTTCGGATAAGCCGACCCTTTCTCCCAGGGCTGGCGGTAGGTCACGCCGAACGTCTCGACATGTTCCTGCCAGCGTTTCGCCAGATAGGGGTAAAGGGCCTTGCTCACACCGCCGATCCCGGTGCCCATCGGGCGCGGGTGGATGTCGCAGTCGGCGATGCCAAGCGTCGGGTTGGTGGTGGGCTTTACGCCGGAGCGGTTCAACACGTCCACGTTCATACTCTGCTCTCCTCTCCGGTCTGCGCCGGGGACATGCTATGGGCCGACTGCTGCAGCCGAGGATAGGTGCGCATGGGGTTCTCCACCATGATCTTGCGCGCGAGGCCCCGGTCAAGGCCGGGCGGAACCGCGTCCGCGCCGTCGAATTGCCAGTGCGGATAGTCGGTGGAGAACAGCAGGACCTCGTCGGAACCGAGATGGTCCATCACGCGCGTCACGATGGCGGCATCGGGCGGGCCGTCGAACGGCTGCAACGTCAGGCGGACGCGGTCGCGCACGATGGAGGCGGGAGGATCGGCGACCCAGGGCACCTCGGCGCGCAGGCCCTTCCAGAGCTTGGTGTGCCGCCACAGGTAGGCCGGCAGCCAGGTCACGCCGGACTCCATCAACACGATCGTCAGGTTCGGGTGGCGAGCAAAGACGCCCTCAGCCACCAGCGAGGTAAGCTGAGTTTGCATCGACGGCGCCTGATTGACGTAGTCCTCGGTGTAATAACTCGGCCAGCCGACCGGGGTGACAGGATGGCGGTAGGTGCTGCCGGCATGGACGCCGACCGGCAAGCCGTGGCGTTCTGCCGCAGCGTATATCGGCCAGTTCTGCCGGCGGCCGAGCGGTAGTTCCGCACCGGCCAGTAGTAGCACCTGCACGAAACGGGGGTCGCCGGCGAGGCGGTCGATTTCATCGACCGCGAGTTCGGCATTCTGCATCGGCACGACGATGGAGGAACGCAGGCGGTGGTCGCGGTCCAGCCATTCGCGAGCAATCCAGTCGTTGATCGCGCGTGCGAAGGCAGCTCCCATGTCCTCGGAGAACAGCGACTGGGCACCGTACAGGCAGTTCAGAATCGCACAGCTGGTATTGAACGGCGTGAGCGCCTCGGTCGCGAGTGCGGCCGGACTGGTCGCGGCCCTGCCTGTGTCGTCGCGCCAGTCTGAGCGGGCGGAGAGCGGGCTGCGCGTGGGGTAGCTGATGGTATTCAGTTCATCGAGGCCGCGGCGGCGTATCGTCTCGCGCCAGAAATCGTCGAGGTAGGGAAAGAGTGCGGCGAGGTTTGGCACCGTCGGGTGCACGTCGCAGTCGATCGGGCCGGATGGCTGCATGGCGTTCTCCGCCTCCGAGACTAGCGCCGAGCGAGCGTCTGACAAGTTCATCGACACCTGCCAAACCATGGCTGCGCTGCTGCCAGGCCGCCCCGATGGCAGGACGTCGTGGCGGACGGCAGAATCGATTTGTCGGTATCCGGGATAATTCTACGGACCGGCACAATTCCTTACCGGTCCGGACGAAGATAACGCTTGCGCTCACCGTCTCGTGTGGTCAAAATCACGTGCCCGTGAACACCCGGGCCGCCTCAGACCAACGCCTTGGACATCGAGGGACGCCGGACGATGATGCCCACGCTGAAAACCCTGCCGGTCGGTGCCGCTTTCGAGCTGGCGGACCTGTTCATGGTACAGGGCTGGGCAGCCTACCATGACTTGCGCCTCGTGATCGAACTGGACCACGCCGCCCGAGGCGCGGTGTTCGAGGAGGTGCTCGCGTTCTACCCGCCGGACGGCTCGTTCCGGAAATGGACGATGTGGCGCGGCACGGGAAACATCGCCGTGCAAACGGCCAAAGGCGGTGTGATCTGCTTCGCGTCGGTGGCTGATGCCCTGGACGGTCTAATTCCGACCCGGGCCTGACGCGCTCAGAGGGTTTGCACCGCGCACACAGCGGACCTCTAACCCGGCAATTTCACCAAGAGATCATCACCCTCTGTCTTGATCTCGAACACCGCGAGATCGACGTCGGCCGGCGCGCACAGCGCCTTGCCGGTACGCACGTCGAAGCGCGCGGCGTGCAGCGGGCATTCGATGCAGCCGTCCTCGAGCCAGCCGTCGTGCAGCTGGGCGTATTCGTGGGTACAAACATTATCGGTGGCGCGATACTCGCCGCCCGCCAGGTGATAAACGGCGATGTCCTTGTCACCGACGCGAACGGAAATCACGGAATTCTCCGCCACGTCCGCCTTTGCCGCGACTCGCACCCAGCCGGCTTCCGCCATTTCGGTCTCCTTCGGTTTCGTTGCGTAGAGAATGCCAGGGTCCCGCCACGCGGCCAACCCGGGTCGCGCGCGAATATCATCGGCACAGCAATCGTCATGGTTGAATTGTATCGGATTCAGGACGACGCACCACCGCCATCACGCCACCATCGATAGCGCTACGGGGGCCGGATCACAACTAGAACGGAACGACCTGGAGCATCTCACGAAACGAATATCGCCGCTGCCACCCGATGCACTCCATCGCCGCAGCGACGCAAAGATCTCGCCGCTCCCTCATGTGAGGCGCAATCGCCGGCGTCGGTGCGTTGCGCCATCGGCCGCGTCACGCCGGCGGGCCTCAGGCCGTGGCGGTGCGCCGCGATCCTGTTTCGCCGCGATGTGCCGCGGCAGGCTTGCGTGCTGCGGCACTGCCTGAGCCGGCGTCGGCCATGATCGTGCGGAGGTCACGCAGGAACGCCGCGCCCTTCAAGGTCCGCTGCACGAGTACGCTACGGCGATCCAGCGGGTCCACCTTGCGACGCGCCAGGTCCAATTCGCCCAGACGGTCGAGCGCACGGGTGATCGCCGGCTTCGACACGTTCAGCTCCGCCGCGAGACCGCGCACCGTGTGTCCCCCATCATGCAAATAGCAGGTCAGGAAAACGCCAAGCTGCCGCGCCGACAGATCAGGTCCGTCACGGCGCACCAGCGCGACGACGGTATCGCGCAGCATGCCCACTTGTTGGTCGGAGGAGGACGGATTTGTTGCCATTGATTAATCCTTTCCAACACCAAACGAGCCCGTAGTGACTCGTTACCCCTGCACGCCGAGAGACATAGCAATGGACGGAACGGCGTCAACTTTATTGCGATCATTCAACCGCAATTTCGACGCGAATCGCGGCGTTGTGACTGTGTCCAGCGTCAATCCGGTTTTGCTATGCGTTGGACTATTGCTTGCAGCATGCAACGCGCCGCCTGTACTTCGCCGCCTTCCGGACGACCGGATTGCGACTGATCATTCCATGCATAGAGGTCGATGTGGACCCAGGCTGTGTCAGCGGGAATGAAGCGCTGAAGAAATAAAGCGGCGACAATCGAACCTGCGAACGGTTTGGTTGAAACGTTATTAATGTTCGCAACCGAACTGCTCAGCCACGAGTCATAGCCGCGCCAAAGCGGCAGACGCCACAGGGGATCATGACACGCGTTGCCGGCATCCAGCATCGATGCGGCCCAGGTTTCGTCGTTACAAAACATCGCCGGAAGATCCGGACCGAGTGCCGTTCGCGCGGCCCCCGTCAGCGTTGCGCAGTCAATGAGCACAACCGGGTGCTCTTCGGCCGCCTCCGCCAGCAGATCGCACAGCACCAGGCGACCCTCTGCATCGGTATTGCCGACTTCAACCGTCAGTCCGGCGCGTGTCCGGATCACGTCGAGCGGTCGCATCGCGGTGCCGGACACGGAGTTCTCTACGCAACCGACACGGACTGCGAGTCGGAGCGGCAGGTCTGCCTCCATGATCATGCGCGCCAGCGCTAGCATAGAGGCCGCACCGCCCATGTCCTTCTTCATCCGTAACATTGCGGCCGACGGCTTCAGGTCGTAGCCGCCGGTGTCGAAGCAGACGCCCTTGCCGCACAGCGAAACAAGCGGCGCGTCGGCATGCGCGCCGCTGCCGCGCCAGTGCAGCGTTGCCACGCGCGGCGGTCGTGCCGAACCAGCGCCCACTGCCGCCACAGCGGGGTACGCCGAGGCCAATGCATCGCCTCCAGCAAGCTGCGTCTTTGCGCCGTAGCGCCGTCCAAGCGCTATGGTGAAATCAGCGAGTTCCACGGGGCCCAATAGGTTCGATGGCGTATTGATAAGATCGCGACCCATGCAGATCGCGCGTGCCTGTGACAGGCTCGGTTCCACATCTGGCGGCGCGAGAAGCCGGGCGGGTGCGCGTTCAGGTTGTTTCAAAGCAGTATAACGGTAGGCCCCCAGGCAAAATCCGAGCGTGGCAGAACGGGCGTCATAATCGCCGGGCTCCAGATGCCACGTCGTGCCGGCTGGCAGGCGGTAAGCGAGGTCGCCGAATGCCAACGGCGAGCGGTCATCGCCCACACCGAACACCGCGCCGGCAATTCCGTCGGCGCCTGGAAGGAACTGCAGCTCGCCTGCCTTCGCCGCGAAGCCCAGATCGCGCAGGTAGCGTGCCTGCGGTTCCGTCAGGCGCTCGAGCCATAGAGGGAGCTCCGGCGGCCGCACCGGATGCAGCGGTCGCGCACCGGTCGCGCTCGTCACCACGCAGTCAATCGCTTGTTCCAGCATCGCGCCGACCCTCCTTCGCCTGAGCGCGGCGAGTGTGTGAGCGTTGCCACCGGATTGCCAATCGTCAGCGTTCCCTCCTTTGCCGCTGCAGGGCGCGGGCGTGGTATGATGAACATCTGGGACGGGGTGGACACGATGGTCGACGATATCGCCACGCGGCTGGCGGATATGCTCGAGGGCAAGGGGCAGCGCCGCTATGGACTCTCCGGGGTCAATCAACTCCAGCACGCGCTGCAGGCGGCTCTGCTGGCGGAGAACGCGGACTGTGCACCATCGCTCATTACCGCCGCGTTGCTGCACGATATCGGCCACATGGTCCACAGGCTGGGTGAGGATCCAGCCGCCGACGGCGTCGACGACCGGCATGAGATTTTGGGCTACGCCTATCTCACCCGGTTCTTCGGACCGGAGGTGCGCGAGCCGGTACGCCTGCACGTCGCGGCGAAGCGCTACTTGTGCGGCACGGAGCAGGACTATTTCAGCCGACTCGCGCCCGACAGCGTGCGCAGCCTGGCGCTGCAGGGCGGGCCGATGTCAAAAGAGGAGATCGCGGCCTTCCGTGCGCTTCCGTACGCCGAAGACGCGGTGAGCCTGCGGCGGTTTGATGAGAGGGCGAAGGTAAAGAACCTGCCGACGCCGTCAGTTGCGCAGTTCACGCCCTACTTGCGGAAACTCGCCCACGCATAGCGCGGACTTGCGGCCAACGATGTTTGCGACCCGTGGAGGGGCGAATTTCGGGACTGGTGGTGTAACCGTGCCACATTGGGTGCCCGGCTTTCACCGGTGGCCATCTCTCAGTGACCATTGATCAAGCTCACCCGAGCAATCCTAAAAGGTCGCGCCGGCATGAAGGCTCAAGCCGGACGGTCACGACCGGCGTCTCAACGTGGTTGCGCTATTTCACTGCCATCTCACTGAGAAGCTTCTCGGCCTGCTTCCTTGAGTCACCAGCCAATTCACGATCGGTTTGACCAGTGCGCCGGGCTCTGCATCGGTTGGGGTTTTATACAGTAGAACCCGTGAATATCCGCTGATCGGGTAGCGGCTGGGGGCATGCTGCGTCGACGATCGAGTAGTCTGGCAGACTCAACACTGGCTTTGTCGCCGCAGCGGCAGCGATACGCGCGGTGCCGGGTTGAAGCTATTTCAGGGCTTTGTTCTGCACACCGCATAAGCCATGTCGTTATTCAGCAAGTAAGCCAACTCGACGGACCCCATCGCGCCGGGTGTCTCACGAACCAAGCCGGCATCCCCAGGGGATCGCCGGACCTCGGCCAACAATCAACGCTCCGCAGTCGGTTAGGCCACAGGTTTATGGTGAGAGTGTCGGGGCCGCACGCGGCAGTCTTGTCCCGCGACCAGCAGGGAGGCTACAAAGTGCCGCTCCCTGCCAGCAACGCGGTAACTCGCCTCGCGAAAGCACTCGGATCGCGCGGCAGATCGCCCTCCTGCACCCGCGCGAGATCCAGAAGCGTCGTGGCGGCCTCCCCGATCAGCGCGGTTTCGTCCACCTTGCCTGCCAGCTTCTCGATCAGCTTGTGCCGCGGGTTGACCTCGAGCACGGGCGCGGCTGGCAACGTGGCGCGGCCGGCGCGGCGTAGCAGGCGCTGCATCTGCAGATCCGGCCCGCGCCCGCCGGCTGAAAGCACCACCGCGCTGTCAGTCAGCCGCGCCGTGGCACGTACATCCGAAACGTCCGCACCCAGCGCTGTCTTGATCGCGACAAGCAGTGCGGAAATATCCGGCGCGTCGCCGTCCGTGCCCAGCTCGTCGCCGGCTTGCGTCACGCTCTTCAGCTTCTTGCCTTCAAAAGTGTCCATCCGCTCCGGCCAGAACGCGTCGATCGGATCCGACAACAGCAGCACTTCGATGCCCTTGGCACGAAAGCCTTCGAGCTGCGGCGAGCTCTTCAGCGCCTCGGCATTGTCGCCGGCGAGGAACCAGATCGTGTCCTGCCCCGTCTTCATCCGATCGGCGTATTCCGGCAGCGACGTCCAGCCGTCCTCGGTCGACGAATGGAAGCGGAGCAGCGGCGCGAGCTCGCTGCGGTGTTCCGTCTCTTCCCAGACGCCCTCCTTCAGCACCGGGCCGAAGTTCTCCCAGAACTTCGCGTAATCCCCAGTTTCCTTGGCGCGTGTCTTCAGTTCCGACAGCACACGTCCGACCAGTGCCTTGCGGATGCGGCCGAGCACCGGTGTGCTCTGCAGCATTTCGCGCGAAACATTCAACGGCAGGTCTTCGGTATCCACCACGCCCTGAACGAAGCGCAGCCACGGCGGCAACAGTTCTGCCTTGTCGGTGATGAACATGCGCCGGACATGCAGCCGCACGTGCGACTCGCGGTCGTTGTCCAGCGGGTCGAAAGGCTTCATGCCGGGGACAAACAGCAGGGCGAAGAACTCGAGTGTGCCCTCGGCTTTCCAGTGCAGGCTCGCCCATGGTTCATCGAACATATGGCCGAGGTGCCGGTAGAACTCTTTGTAATTCTGTTCCGTTATGTCGGTGCGCGGCTTGCGCCACAGTGCCGTGCCCTCGTTCGCCGGCTGATCCTTACCGTCGCGCGCGATGGTGAT
>Ga0123355_10020816_pt1 | contig 10485 bp, 9 predicted proteins | sample TergutEmb28metaG_3_FD_89872 | JGI IMG/M metagenome (GOLD analysis project Ga0123355, IMG submission 89872) | Embiratermes neotenicus P1 segment gut microbial communities from Petit-Saut dam, French Guiana - Emb289 P1 | ecosystem: Host-associated > Arthropoda: Insects > Digestive system > Gut ... | reverse complement strand
TCCTGCCAGTCGGACAGTAGTGTTTCATTACCCTGGGTAATCTATTTCGAGGCATTCTATTTACATGTTGTATCCAGCTTCTCTTGTATTCCAGTAATTTGTCCACAAGTGGTGTTATTTTTAAATCCTTTGCAGTTTGTCCATTTGTTTTGTAATCTGTCTTAGTGTATCCTGCTGTTCTTCTCATGTATTTCATCTCTGCTGCTGTTATTCTTCTGGCGTCACTTGCTTTAATATTCCAAGTTTCGCTGCCATATAAGAAGACTGTGTGTTTATATGTATATACGTATATATTTATATATGTTTATTTATTTGAATGTAACCGTCACGATGTGCTTGTAACGCAATATAATATTAAATAGTGTACGTCAGCACAATCACTTTATCACTCAAGGTAATTATAAGGCTACATGTTTCGACTGTAGATTAGTCATCCTCAGGCCTATTTTGCTTCAATTCCGTTGCAAGATGGTATGCACACTTTGGGATCCCATCGTGTTTACATCCATGGTATATATCAAATTAAATCGTTTGTCTCTAAGGGCGTTACGTGCACAATTTCTACGTCACGCCCTTAGAGACAAACCATTTAATCTGATTAACTCCATGGATGTAAACACGATGAGATCCCAAAATGTGCATAGCATCTTGTGGCACAATTGAAACAAAATAGGCCTGAGGATGACTAATCTATAGTCGAAACATGTAGCCTTATAATTACCTTGAGTAATAAAGTGATTGTGCTGACATACACTATTTAATATTATATTTATTTATTTTCTAGTTTTTTGGTTTTGTAACAAGAAATCAAAATTACATGTTATGTATTGATGTGCAGTTCATCAACTACAAATGCGGCACGTCTTATTGCCATGGAATAAATCCACTGAAGAATTTATACCAACATGGAAGGAGTTCAGAGTTTCGACAATTCCGTGTCGACATCAAAATTTTACGAGTCTTCCCGTCAATGACCAATCCACACCCATAATCTACTGTTTGATGGCCGCACTAAAAGAGTATATATATATTACTGTGTAGTAACACTTGAGGTTTACTGTCCAAGAAGCCAGCAGTGTCTGTCCACAGCGCTGTCCCATGTATAGACATAAACTGTGTGTGTGTGTGTGTGTGTGTGTGTGTGTGGAAACGAGCTGTTCTCTTTGACACTTTGACAAAGTTATTTAACTGTCGGCTTGGTTACTTATCCATGAATTCAAGTCACTGCAGAGTCATCAACCCAAGACAGACGACTTTGACAACTCGTTTTAAACCTGGAAGAGTGTTCGGTAGGTAACCTGCTCGTGGCCCATCTCTCCTGGCTGATAATCTTATTGTTGTTCTTGTGGGTCATTTGACGACGCTATGAGCATCAAGGGTTTTACAGCGCTGAACGATACTGTGATCCTTAAAGATAAATTGGAAAGGATTTGGGGAAGAAATCTTTGTGTCATAATGGAGTTTTATCCTGTAATTTGCTTGGAGGGTACTAGTAAAACTACGTGAAAATGCAGTAATAAAAGGGACACTGATTTATTCCTTGAACATTTCAATACACCGTACATTGCTTCTTCTCTAATGAAGCGCACAGCAGAATATTGGGCAGGAATATTGAGTAGTAAATCAGTAATTCACGAAGGTTTTTATGTATTTTTGTATGAAGAATTTTGCGTTTTAACTTCAGATGCTCACACATTTTCGGTATGCACTGCTGCTGATAATATTGCGGATCTTACTCAAACCTGGTACTGTGAATTTTGTACAAGACACGTTAAAAATTTCGAAGCTAAACATTTATGTGAATGCGTTTAAAGAAGACGCGCACTGCGTGTACATTAAAAGAACAACTGGTTAAGTCTCTTTCGGGAAATAATCGCTGTTTATTGTGTAAATATACGAAATACATATGTAAACATATACTGGTCACAGTGCAGAATTACTGAACTTTAAAAACTTGAGGCACATGTAACGTATTAATTAAACCGTCTTTACACAACACATACAAAAACAGTTGCAATTATTACAACTATTCAACTAAGCAACATGTTTCGGCCTTATTTGGCCATCATCGGGCTCATAAAACGGTGGTGTTAATCAAGGTACATTCAGTGGCTTTTATCTATGGGATCCCATGGTTTACAGTAGTGTTATCAATCTTATTCGAATTGCAGGTACTGTAGTGATAACACTATTGTAAACCATGGGATCCCATAGGTAAAAGCCATTGAACGTACCTTGACTAACACCACTGTTTTATAAGCCTGATGATGGCCGAATAATGCCGAAACATGTTGCTTAGCTGAGTAGTTGTAATAATTGCAACTGTTATTGTATGTATTGTGTAAAGACGGTTTAATTAATACATTGTTACTTATACACAACGGGATGGAAACTATCCAATGTGGTACATATAGCTACCCTTGTGCTGTAAATTGTCAGTGTATATCTTTCGCAGTAACACGAAATTCTACATTGTAGCCTTACATTAGCGTACATTTTGGGCTTCTAATGTCAAAATGAATGTACAAATTGCTACATTTTCATAGGCAACTGAATGTGCCGAACGGAACTGCATGTTGTATAGCTTACCACCAGTTCCAAGTAATAATATGGATTGTGTCTATAAGAGGAGAGTAGCAGATTTTAAATTTTGTCAGCCAATCCCATTTGCCGTGCGGTCTGAGGCGTAGGTCTGTGGGCGCTCGATTGTGGGTACGAATCCCACCAGGGGAATGGATGTTTGTCTGTTGTGAATGTCGTATTTTGTGAGGGAGAAGTCTCTGCAATGAGCCGATCACTCGTCCAGAGGAGTCATATGGAATGTGGTGCGTCGTTGTATGTGATCTAGAGGTCTGAAGAATGAGGAGGTCATGGCCCGGAATGGGCTGTAGCGCCACAGGGAAAAAAAGCTAGGTGAAGGTTAGGTTAGTTGATTAGTCTTTTTGTGTACTTCGTGTCGTTGAATGTATGGAAAATGTAGGTGGAAAACTGAAGAAGGCTGAAAACGTTTAATTCTAGGTATACGTAGTTGGGGAATGTGATTAATATTTGATAAGTATATGCAGTTTACAGGAAAATTTGAAATAATTTACTTAGTGTTGAAATGACGCGGATGAATTATGCAATGAAGTACACGAATAAACTTACTTTTGAAATGAAGCGGTTGAATTATAGAATGAATTAAACGAATAAACTTAATTTTGAAACGAAGCGGATGAATTGCAGAATGAATTACAAGAATAAACTTAATTTTGAAATGAAGCAGATGAATTATAGAATGAATTAAACGAATAAACTTAATGTTGAAATGAAGCGGATGAATTATAGAATGAATTACACGAATAAATTTAATTTTGAAATGTAGCGGATGAATTGCAGAATGAATTAAACGAATAAACTTAATGTTGAAGTGAAGCGGATGAATTATAGAATGAATTACATTAATAAACTTAATTTTGAAATGAAGCGGATGAATTATAGAATGAATTACACGAATAAACGTACTTTTGAAATGAAGCGGATGAATTATAGAATGAATTACACGAATAAACTTACTTTTGAAATGAAGCGGATGAATTATAGAATGAATTACACGAATAAACTTACTTTTGAAATGAAGCGGATGAATTATAGAATGAATTACACGAATAAACTTAATTTTGAAATGAAGCGGATGAATTTTGCAATGAATTACAAGAATAAGACTTTTTATTAAGAAGATAAACAGGACAGAACTTAAGATAGCAAAGATAATACCTAAACGTTAGAGACAAATAACAAATAGTAGTACTTATTTCTAACATTTGAAATGTCGTTTGGTTCATGCAGCATGGGGGAACTTATTTTTTTAATACTGGAAGTACGGAAGGTAGATTGATGTAAAGGATGTACAAGGCGATTTATAATATACTCCGGGATTACCAAAATCTATTAATAGGAAAACCCTAAGACACGAATTTACTAAACCTGTACAGATAGAAGGAACAACTCAGTTTTTTTTCCAGTAGGTTGTTTTTCATCGTAGTTCTCAATTCTGCCGCTAGGCGATGCGAGTGTATGTAGTGAGAAAATGGCCGCTCGGGGGAGAAGTCGTTTTGTGTGTTGGAATGTCATACGAGTAAGTCTGTGGCTACTGTGCAACGTGCATTTCGTGCAACGTACGCAAAGGACTATTGCGACGTGACCTCGCTGACCTAAAGGGTCGGATCATTACAGCAGTGAAGAATATCAATGCACCCATGTTGACGTGTGTGTGTGTGTGGGGCAAGAACTTGCATATCGTATCGCTGTGTGCCGTGTCACCAGTGGTGCATACATTGAACATCTCTAGTTGTTGAAAAAAAGTTTTCAGTTTTCCTGTGGTTGTGAACAATTCCTTGGGTTTTCTTGTTACAAATGTTTGTAATCACGGAGAACAATATGAAACGCCCTGCATTTACAAATATTATTTATGTAACCAGACTTAAAGACTGTGAACTGTTAAAACCCAGCTGTTGAGCGGACGCAGCCTTCTGCACATTTTGACTCAACTAATAAATATTTGACATCATAAGTCCTTAGCCCTTATCCTGCTAACGTGGAGAATATGGCGAGATCATAATAATACCAGCAAATGGCAGAAGGGAATTAATTCGGCGTTTAAAGGGTTAATTTAAAATACCACTGCAAATGTTAACATCAGATATTACGTTTCCGTGATACACAGGTTTTTGGATTTATTTGCTGAAGTCCTCGTTTTTAGTTATGCAGAGAGGGTTTCCCAAAATGCTCTCCCAACACAATTCTTATTGTCATAGGAGGGCGCCTGCACAGATCTTGGGCGACTGTAATGTGTTGTCAAGTTAATAAAGACAGCGGGATATAATTTTTTATCTCTTTGTTTTCTTTCGTATTTTATAGTGTAATATCTGCAGACGATCGCTACAGAGTCGTGGAGAAGTTTATTGATGTTCATATTTTATGGGTGGTAATTGGGAAGGAGGAACAGGATATTATTTTTATTTGACAGTAATCCATTTGCTTCGCAACACAAATTTTACCGATTAGACCTTGAAACCACAGTGGTTATTACACACACACACATATACACACATATACACACACACCATACACACACACACATATACAAACACACACTCTTATACAAACACACACACACACACCACACACATATGCAAACACACACATATACACATACACATATATATATATACACACCACACACACACATATACAAACACACACACATATACACACACACCACACACATATGCAAACACACACACACATATACACACACATATATACAAACACACCACACACACACATATGCAAACACACACACATATACACACACACATATATATACACACACACCACACACACACACATATACAAACAAACACACATATATACAAACACACACACATATATACACACACACACCACACACACACACATATACAAACACACACACACATATACACACACCACACACACACACACACACATATACAAACACACACAAACACATACAAACACACACACACCACAAACACATATATACAAGCACACTCACATATACACACATATATACAAACACACACACAAACACACAAACATATACACACACACATAAACACATACATACACAAACATACACACACACACCACACACATATACACACACAAATATACACACACACATACACACACACACATATATATACAAACACACACACATACAAACACACACCACGCGTACAAACACACATATACACACACACACCACACATACAAACACACACACACACCACACACACATACAAACACACACACACACAAATAAACACAGACACACATATACAAACACACACACATACAAACACACACATATATACAAACACATACACACACATACAAACACACACACACCACACATACAAACACACACACACACCACACACACATATACAAACACACATACACACACACCACACATACAAACACACACACACACACCACACACACATACAAACACACACACAGACACACATATACAAACACACACACACATACAAACACACACACACACCACACATACAAACACACAGATATATACAAACACATACACACACATACAAACACACACACACACCACACATACAAACACACACACACCACACCACACATACAAACACACACACACACCACACACACACACACACAAACACACACACACACACACACACACACGTACCTAAAATACAGGTCATTGCGTCTTAATGAAAGTGCTTATAGAATTTCATGTTTCTCAGATTAGCACTAAACATCTCTATGAACAACATGTGCTTACTGGTGTCCATAAGTGACATTGAGGGAGTTTACTGTAAGGTAGAAGTTAGATATTTATGTTATTCTGGTAACTGCTGACACAAGATTAACTCCTATTAACCTCGCAGCTTGGTTTCTCGAGAGTGTAACATTTGTACACATCTTTACGTATCAAAGTTTTATTTATTCACCAACTGACGCACCAGTGATTTGTCTTAAAAAACAATATCAAAATTTTCAGTAAAACAGCTCCGAACTGTTTCGGTGTTACAGTTACACCATCATCAGGGAGCGCATTATTTTGTGCTTACTAAAGTTGCAGTTGTTAAAATAGTTCATTATAATATATTGGTGTGTGATTAATACACACAAACTGCTATTCATTACCGACCTCAAATATGCAGCCACACCACCACCGTATTATCCACACACCGACGTATTTTAATGGACTATTTTCAGAATTGTAACTTTAGTAAGCACTAATAAATGTGCTCCCTGTTGATGGTGTAACTATAACACCGAAACATGTCTTATTTACTTACTCCATGGTGCAGAGTCCTTCTTGAGAAGCTAACTGGTTTACAGCTAGTCAAGAAATTCCCCGCATTTCTCGGAACCCGAAGGTTCATTACCGCACTCACAAGCGTCCGCGAACTGTCTCTATCCTGTGACAGCCCAATCCAGTCCATATACCCACATCCCACCTTCTGGAGATCCATCCTAATATTATCCACCCATCTACGCCTAGTTCTCCCCAGTGGCCTCCTTCCCTCCGGTTTCCCAACCAAGACCCAATACACTCCCATCTTCTCACCCATACGCGCCACATGGCCAGCCCATCTCATTCTTTTCGATTTTATCACCTGCACAATATTGGATTAGCTGTTGTATTGTAAATTCTAATGTAAATTGTAATATTGTTTTTTGAGATAAGGTTCTAGTGCATCAGTTGGTGGATAAATAAAACTTTGATATTATCAAGATGCACGGCACGAATATGAAAAATTACTTCCTTAAAAGTTATATTCTTGGTTCCGTGTATCGTAATTCTAGGTAGAAGAAATCCAACAAGATGCAACACTATGCAGGTATTTATTTATTGATAAATTCCTCTACATGTTTCGGGCGTCCATCGCGCCCATCATCAGGAGTACATAAAACTGTAGTTTTAGCCTCTGGAACAGATCATACTGTCTGGGGAGCAAGCTTCTTCAAACGTGATCAAGTAAGGACTGGTTTGAGACCGGTAAGCGTATGATAAAATCTTCCATTTATTGGATATTGTGCCGACTATCGCGCAATGTCATAGCAGGATCTTGAGCATCGCCTATCATTAGCGTCGGTCCCAAAATCAGTCCTTATTTGGTCACGTTTGAGGAAGATTGTTCCCCATATAGTATGATCTGTACCAGAGACTGCAACTACAGTTTTATGTACACCTGATAATGGGCGCAATGGACGCCCGAAAAATGTACAGTAATTTAGCAGTAAATAAATATCTGCATACTGTTACATCTTGTTAAATTTCTTCTACCTTCAATGTGAATAAAAATCCAACAGATGCAACAGTATGCCGATTTTTATTCACTGCAAAGCTACTCTACATATTTCGGGTGTCACAGCACCCATCATCAGGAGTATTAGAAACTGTACCCGCAGCCTCCGTTACAGGTCTTACTAGAGGTCATACAGGTAGTATGACCTGTACCGGAGGCTGCGGGTTCAGTTTTTAATACTTCTGATGATGGTTGCTGTGACACCCGAAACATGTAGAGTAGTTTTGCAGTGAATAAATATCTGCATACTGTTGCATCTGTTGGATTATAATTCACACTGAATTACGATGCACGGAACCACGAACTTAAAATTCTTCTACCTTCTTCTTTAGAATTTGCTTTTATTGTTGTGTTCAGGAGTGTATTCCGTTCTAAAGTTTGTGCATAATATTTTCAAAATACATCGCTTTCTAAAATGGTGAAATTACTTTTTTCTCTCTGAATTCTGTCCCGTCGAGCGCGTGCAGACCTGAAATAAGAAAAACTCTACATCACTATTATGATATTTTACATAACCGGTGAAATTTTCGAACGCGTCTTGATTATCAATTTTACCGGTTCTTCCCTCTCGTCGAGGTTGGTGAAAGAGGAAAATGAGATGCTCTGAACAGCAGACAACAAGAAACCATTTCTTACAGCACGACGTACAAGGAGAGCGAAGAGGGTAGAAAAAGGTTGTTCCAATAGCAAATCGATGTGACATAAGCAACAAGAATGAGACACGGGAAGAAGCAGGTTGAGGGGAGACGAAAAGTAATTTCTGTATCTTTAGGTGGTAAAGATTTCCAATTTCTAGAATCTGCGTTTCTTATATGCAACTCTTTCTACATTCGTTTTCTTGTCGGAGAGAAGTTAAAAATTAATCAAACTCACTTTATACTGACTTTGAAAAATGTTAAATGCATTGGAAGTCAGTTTCTACTCTGCAGTAGTGTTTCCGAATCGGTAGATGTTGAGCGGAATTATTGGGATCACGACTTGATATAAATTTGAGGGTGTATCCAACGTGACGTTATCTACGTAAATACGCAGCGTATAAAAAGAAGAAGACCCACACGTGTGGAGCACGACGTTTGTCTGTATAGTACAGATGAGTCTCTCGGTAGAGGACTAAAACTATTGCCTATGTATACAGTCGAACAGCGCGGGTTGTTTTCGTTCGTAAATACTGGCAAACAGGTTCATTTAAAGCATGCCAGACGGCACTTCGAACGGAATTTGGTGAAAGACGTGCACCATAGAAGTTTTGCATCTAGAATTTGGTTAATTGTTATTAGGGAAAACTGTAGTAACAAAATAGACATCAGCTGCCTAAACACTGCGACGGCAAGAATGGCTCAAGGGAGAGATGGCAGCTTTCCTGACGTAAAGACGTCGATAGATGCTGTTTTAAATACATGGTATTAATTACTTTTTCTACAAATTTTTTTTTTAAAATTGGCTTTCATAGACTCCTTTATAGTTCGATTTTGTTTCTTTTAAGTAAAGGTAAAGCAGTGCAGTTACAGGCCTGGACAGGCTCAGAGGGTTCAAGGAAGTCAAGGCTCCCAGATTTCGTGACAACGGAACAGGATGGTGCTAGGTTGTCAGCCTTACGCACCGGCCACCTTTACCCCCAGGAAATGCTGATGGTACTCACTTCTGTTAGAGGCTGAGTCGACCCCAGGACCAGAGTGCGATCGGAAGGACTTTATGTCAATGAAATATTCCACTGACACCAGCTGGGATCGAACCAGCGACCTAGAGATTTGTAGCACAGCACCTTAACCACTGTGCTACCGCGGTCCCCTTCTTTAAAAGTAACTACCTCAAAAATTACATCAGCGAATGAGTAATAACAAAATTCTTCCGTATCAAAACTGTAATTAAACACATGACGACTGAAGAGAAAGTTGACAATTTAGGCCCTGAATCAAGTACTAAGTCATTTTACTATTTCAGACTGAAAACTGTTTCTGGATATTGAATAAAGTCACAAAAATTGCAACACTACGTGATTCAAAATAGAGGTTGTGTATAAATTGCGACAGCGCATCAACACCGCATTTGGGAACGTCTCACAAGACATGCTTGAGAGGGTTTTGGCTGCAATGGGAGTATAACCTGGACATCTTCCGTGTCACACGAGAAGCACACTTCGAAGGCATTTAAGGTCAATATGAAGCTGCAAAAACTCCTCTTTGAAATGGTAGTAACATCATGTAAATCTGTTCAGTATTTGTGAAAACATGGTTTTGCAAAATCCTCCGATAATTTATACGCACCCTGTAAATTTACGTATGATCTTAAGCTTTACATTGGGCATAAAGCAGTAATGACTGGAAGCACCTACCTTATGTTCCTTACTAAGGACCCATAAAACCAATCGTCTGATCATCAGATCTATTATGATGGATATTAGAAGGGTATATAGCTGATGAAGTGGTTATTGAACATGAGAACGGTTTCGAAGGAAATGTGATTTCATCTTGAGATCTGCGTTATTCTGAGTTATTACGCAGCCAGTAGTGGTAGAGGCTAGTTGAAATGTGATGGCACGCGCGCAGAAACCAGATTTCGTCTTTCGGCGAAACGAACAAGTCCATTTAAATCGGCG
>Ga0123355_10020815_pt1 | contig 10485 bp, 9 predicted proteins | sample TergutEmb28metaG_3_FD_89872 | JGI IMG/M metagenome (GOLD analysis project Ga0123355, IMG submission 89872) | Embiratermes neotenicus P1 segment gut microbial communities from Petit-Saut dam, French Guiana - Emb289 P1 | ecosystem: Host-associated > Arthropoda: Insects > Digestive system > Gut ... | reverse complement strand
TTTGGCTTGGATCCTGCATCCACTGCATTTTAGCCCGCTTCCTTTGATCCAAAAAACCTAGACATTCTTCATCAAACCAGGGTTTATTCTGCTTCAATTCGTGCAGACCCAGACTCTCTTTCGCTGAGGTTTGGATATTCTGTTTAATGTTCTCCCAAGTCCTGTTTACGTCCTCGTTATCGTTCAAGTTCTCCAAAGCTGCAAACCTGTTTGTAATTTCAATCTGATACTGTTCCCTAACCTCTGGCTTATTAAGCTTCCTCAAGTTAAATCTTTGATTATCAAACCTCTTTGCGGCCTGTTTACCCACTGCTAATCTTTCCCTAACCTTTGCAATCACCAGATAGTGATCTGTATCACAATCAGCTCCCCTAAAACTTCACACATCCAGTACACTCGAATGCCATATCCTACCTATCAATACGTGGTCAATCTGGTTGTGAGTCTTACCATCAGGGTAGGTCCCGGTGTATTTATGAATGCTCTGGTGAGGGAACATCATGCTCTTAACTACCAAATTTTTTGATTTGGCAAAGTTAACTAGTCTAACCCCATTACCATTACTATCGTGATGAAGACTCTCCTGTCCAATTGTTGGCTTGAAAATATTCTTTTCCCCCACTTTTCCATTAAATTCTCCTAGTAACATTTTCGTATGATATTTTGGAAAGTGATTGAACACCTGCTCTTATTCCTCATAGAAACTATCTTTTGACTCATCACTTTTTTCCTCACTTGGTGCATGCACATTTACAACAATTATATTACGCCAGCGACCTCTCAGCACTATATATGACAACCTATCGCTAACAAACTCCACTCTCTTCACTGCTGATAGTATTCTACGGTGTACAAAAAAACCTGTTCCCTATTGATGATTATCATTTCCTTTCCCGTAGATAAAAACATAATCCCCTTCTCTTACTGTGCCCCCTTTGTCCCACCTGACCTTCTGCACACCCACTACATCTAATTTATATCTTCCTAATTCAAATTTTACTACTATGTGCTCATATTTATAGGATTGTATTTTAGTAATTTTAGACCACTCACTTGTTTGAGTGTGATGATACCAGATGCTGTGCATTTCAATTTTGACCTCCTGATGATGAGCACATAATGCTCAAAACATGTAGAGGCATTTAATAAACTTATTATAAAATAAGATTTTGTGCATCATGTTGGTTAATTACTAAGACTATACTGAGATTCACAGTCAGCAAAACATCAGAATCTCTACTTATATTCCATTCACCAAAAGCACTTTGTCGACAGTGCATTGAACTGTTTGCATTGTGACTGACGTGCTGAACTGATTTATGTAAAAAGGTTCAGGTTGTATCTTAATGAGACAGGTGTTCAGAAAATAATGCCAGAATGTCTGTAAAATGTTAGCGAGAATTTATGGTCTCAGAGCAAAGAATTGAGTCCAATAATCCTTGTTACACTCATAGCACATCACACACCACCCTTAACATATGTAATAACATGTTATGGGCCAAAATGGGGAAACTTATTTGCTGCGTATGTGTGTCTACTTAGATGAAACAAAGGTTCCTTGCTAAGCAGAACAAGTGTGGGATCTGCATTTTCCTCCAGCATGCTCTCTATGAAGGTGCCAGTTCATAAAATTCACTCTTGCAACATGATTTATGTCATTTGGTTTTTGTAAACCACAGTCACGTTATATGAATGCATATGGAGCAGTTTTGTTGCATTTCATGCTGTGATGCACATGTGCATTTTCTGTGCAAGTCAGCCAGGTGATTTTCTTGCCAATTTCACCATTATAGCACCAGTTTCATCCAGATTTCTTCATTCAACGCATGTCTTCAGCATGTTATGTTTCTGCCTATTATGGAACTTGTTTCCTCATATATCTTCATGTACTTTGTAAATTGTTGTCCTGTTTGGCATAGGTGCTTCAGGCAACTTTTCATATGAAGTTTGTGAGCAGTAGTTTCTTACTGACGCTGCATAAAATCCTGAAAGAGCTCAGATATCATTTATACACTGCCGTGAAAGCCCAAAATCATGTAGCTCTCTGAAACGTATGTAATGTACAGAAATCCACATAATGACTGTGGATGAATGGATTTCTGGTAGCATCTGCAATGTGCAGAGTTGGCAGGAGCTGGTGGTTGGGTTTAGCACAAAACATGATGGACATGATGGGGAGGACTAGCAACCAAGGATATGTAAAATAGTGACTCCACATTGATAAATATTTTCACATATGTAGCCTCCATACCCTTAGCTTCTGCCACATTTTGTCCCTTTGTTCTCACATACATTTTGCTTCAAGTATGTACGCATGTCTTTGCTGTTCTGTTTGGAAACCACGAATGTCAAGTACATGGGCGCTGTGGGGCTCAAGTGCCTACTGAACGATTTTGGGGGTTGCTAGCTTACCTCACTCTTAATTTAAATTTCAAAACATTTCCATTTTTTTTTACTAAAAATAAAAACTCCACTCAACTATACACTTTACAGATTTATGACAACTGTTGTAATGTACAGTATAATTAGCAAAAGTGTGGAACGGAATAAAAATTTGATGCCAGCGAATGTGTGAGGCCAACCCCAGCATCCCTTGAAACTTTGACAGTTGATGCCTGTGTTTTTGAATTACTGTGCATAGTCAGTAATTGTTTCTCTGTTGTATTTTCATATTCTGCCATTCTCTCTACATGACTTTCACTTACTGTCCTTGACACTTTTTGTCATTTTCCTGTTTTTTTCACCCGTACCTTCATTAAATCCAGTTGATAGGATTCCTTCATTAGCGTATCCACTCATCATTGCTACTTTTCAGCTGATATTCCAGTGCATCCTCCCCTGTATTTTTCCTTACTTTTTCCATAATTTCAACCAGTATTTCTCAACTCTTCACAACTTTCCCCACTTTGTTCTTCCCAATGTCCTACACAGATTGCATTAGCTCCCACATTACTCTTTTACAAAATATCTCTTTTACATTCCCAAATGTGTTTCATCCCTCCCCTAACCCCCTGCTATTCACTTCTGTAGCTTTCTTTCTTCTATCAGTGACATATCTGTTCTGGTAACATAATTTTTATGTTGGCTGCACTGTGTTTGTTCTCTTTCTCTCATTTTATATACTATTCTGGATCATCCCCAAGTATTTTATGTCATTTTTGAACTTCTGCCTCATCTCCTCGCATTTCTTATTTGTCATTCTACTTAATTCTCCCTCCCATCTTGTCTGCTACTTTTTTTATTTTTATGTTTGTCTTCACCTTCTGTTCATTGCAGTAGTTTTCATACACTGTAGTGACCAATACATTCCTAAATGCGATGTTTTCCCCACTATGAAAAACAGCTCAGTATGCACAGGGCCTTAACTGGACTTTAATTGCACTCCATCAGCTTTCCACAGATTTTGTTGAACTTGGATGCAGGAGACTTTTAGTGATTTGAACTTCACTTTTCCTATTTTTTGGTGAGCTTTGCTAAACTACGGAGAATGCCAGTTGTAATTTTGTGCACTGCATTTTAGAATATGCCCTTTTCTGTCTTGTTTTTTCTGTCAGAGTTTTCTCCTATGATCCAGCTGTCCATGCAAATCATATTGCCACCCCTTTTTTTTCTTAATTTGACATCCTTTGTTGTTGTCATCCTGACATTACTTACTGCCTATGTCCTGTCACATCTTGCAGTGAACTCCACAAGCTAGAAAAATGGATGTCAGAAACCAGATAAAGCCTTTGATAATGGTAGACCAAATTCTGTCCATAGTAGCTGGAGCAAATCTGCAAGCTTGATCTTCGCTGAATGATGTTTCACGTGACGTAAAGACCACCTTGCCAGAAAACGTCAGGCCCAGCATGCTTTTATTTATTGACATGAGCAGAACAGGTTGTGTGATTTGCATTTACCAATTTGGTATCAGCTATCAACTCCCTATACACCTGCTGTACTAATGCAATTTAAATGTGACCTCTGTCCATCTGCCTACCTGTCTCTTGTTACATTATGTTAATGTAGGTATTTTTATATGATGTAGCACTAATACTGCGATAATATTACAGGAGCCATTGACAACCATGTTCCTGGCTCTTCAAGGAGGCAAGTTTGATCATCCAAATCGACTTTTTTCCTCTGTTGCACTGTCATGGAAGAATTGCCAGCGTGATACCTCTGATGTAAAGGTAAACATCATTTTGAGAACTTGGCTCTTTTTTTTTTTTTTTTAGAGAGAGAGAGCCTAGTTTCTAACTAATTCCAAGAAACATTGTTTTACAACCTAATAGGCACCCTGCTAATGCATTTTGTGGCCTGCCTCAGATAGTACCCAAAGGTTCAAGAACCATCATGTTGAAAATGTAGAATAAATGTGTGTACTCTACTGAGATATCTGTATTTTCCAGATTTATTCTTTCATATTTTGATATTTTATTGGCCTTGACATTCAGTTCTCCGAGATACATATCTGTTGTTACAAAGGTAATCACAATACAAACATTAAACAGTACACAACTGGAAACTGTTTTAATAGCAGTCTGTTCATTATTCACCACATCAAGAAAGTGTAAAAAGTGAAGTACAGGAAATTTGTCCATATGCATAATTACTTATACATTACATCATGCAATGTACAGGTGAGATGACTTGTTATTTCCTAAATTTTATCACTAACATTAGGCGAATGGTCAACTTTACAACATAGCCACTGGGAAAATTATTCATCAGATAGGATGTGGGGTTGGCCTCAGAGCTGCTGTGGATGCAGTGTCAGAGCAGAGTCTGTTGCACTGCCAATATGGGGGGATCTGGTTGTCCTGTTCTTAGGCTAGTCACTGTACATCTTGAGTTAATTGGGCAGTATGCACCTTCAGTATGTTGTAATAATTCAGTTAAGTTTTTAACATAAAACTGTCAAATAAGTTCATGAATGGATTACTGCCTTTTAGAAAAGACAAAGTATGTTTAAACAACGAAGACCACACACTTCCGAACAGGATGTTGAACACTGAAGGTCACGGCATGTGCATAATCTACATAAACTATACAGCCAAAAAAAATTGAAAATGCTTCATTAAAAAGCCAGACAATTAGTAGTAAACCCTCCAAAATTTAGCATCAGCAGACTAGTTTTGTTTAAGTTTTCCCCTACGTGTTGATCCAACAGTGTGCACTTACTTATACAGTCAAGCTAAATTCTGACATGTTTTGGTGGCAGACACCACCACCATCAGGGAAGACAACATCACAGACCAAAAAAACACTATTGCCTGCTGTCTATTGTGCCATGTACAGATCGCTATATTTTGTTTGCCCCTTGCAATACAGAGCTGTTCAGTGCATACATGAGAGGTGTGACATAAACAGCTCTGTGCTGAAGGGGGGACATGAAATATAGTGATGTATGCATGGCATGATACACAGCTGGTAACTGCAGTGGTTTTTGGTCTGTGGTGTTGTCTTAGCTTGACTGTACAAGTATAACTTGAGTGTATATGTAAGTGTATAGTGTTGAACCAACTTGTAGACAATACCTTTATAAACGTACATGGTACATAATTTTTAAAATTAGAGTCTTGTTTGTTTTGAACCTCTGACATTGATGCACCATATCCTGAACCACATGTCTCCCTGGTGGACACTTCATGCTGCCCACACATCTTCCTCACCTTCTCATGTACCTTCATTCAGTCCCAACCCTTTCATGTATAGAGAGGCATTATGTTAGTGAGCTCCTTGCAATAGAGTCATTGACATTGCTGCATAATAACTGATGATGCTGCCCACTGCTGTGCTTGGTCAAGTGGTGGAGGGCATGCCCTGTGTATCGTATCACCGGTTCTGAACCTGTCAGCCTGGTTACCTGTCAGTTACTGGTTGATGGTCAACCCCTGCCAGCCTTATCAAGGCAATGCCTTCCCAGTTGGCTTGCAAGTCTTCTTAGCCAACAACTAACCCAGCACACCATATGTATCTTCTCCATTTATCCTTTGTTAGCTGCTCTTCTTGAACTACCTGAGTGTACTGTGTTCCTTCAAAACACTGGGAGCAATTCTACGCAGCAACACAGTATCATATCCCAGAAGATGAACCTTCAGGTTGAGTTTTTCTGAAAGCTCTTCAACTTCATGTGTTTGTAATTGTATAAAGTGAATTTTTTAAGATGATTGTGGTACATATTTATTACATTTTAGGTTTTTGATCACCAAACAAAATTTTTGAAGTGTTCCAATGGCTCATGTGGCTTACAATTTGTGAATTAGATGAACATATTTTGATGACATTTGACATTGGGAAATACATCAGAAACTGCTTTGTGAACGTCATTGTGATTCATATTGGTTGATCTAATGTTACCACAATGTTGCATGAAGCTGAAATGAGGCTCTGTTGATTTTGTCTGAAACAGCTCATTGTACAGTGTTCATGTTTATAGCACAGACCATGGACATGCAGTATTACAGATTTTAGCAGAGGCTGTGACACTTAGGTGTCCTGGAAAGGAGCATGTTATGCTGATACTGATTAGACACACAGACAAATTGAGAAAGATACACTGCAGAGAAGTGTTATTTAGATTTATTGATGAGCGAGGATTTACCATTGCACAGCACCTCGCTAGCAAATTGAGAGACAAATAAGTTATGATGGTTCTTTATCATCAGTGTGCAAATTTTTGAAGAGCAGTGCGTTGAATACACTGAAACCAGTGATGGATGCACAGTGTTACTGTTCCATAGGATTGTCAAGAAGCTTAGGGTTTCAGAACACTTGCTTCCTCTGATAAAACCTGGGTAAACCAAAATGACTCAAAAATTTCATTTTATAAGACACATCAGGAAGAAGGGACTGAAAGTTTTGCAAGAAAAGGGGGGCACTCATTTTTGAGCCATTTGGGATAAGCAAAAACAACTGATAGCTAGTGGACAATTCATTCACATGCATCATTCAAGTGAATACTGATGGTCTTAAATAGTGGTTTGTAAATGAATTTTAAATTGTGTACAAGAGAGATTTATTATAAATACGGATACTGACAGATGCCACTCAGTCATCACAGTTGAATTTCCTAAGACAGAAAATCATAAAAAAGACATTGAAGAATGCTTGTGAAAGAGTTGTATTAAATGTGATCCCATAGCAATTGTACCCATGTTACACCTTGCATTGCACCATATAAAAGTCAAGATCATGTCGTAAATGAAGTGGGTCACCTTGTAATCCAGTTACATCATTACCATCATCGATTTTACCCAGCTGAGTTACTATGAACTGGAGGAGGAGGAGGAGGAGGAGGAGGAGGTGGTGGTGGTGAAGTTGCCCAACTGAAGTACTCTTTGAGGTGCTCTCATGTTGTGAGGACATGAAAGCTTCTATTTATGAAGTCAGTGAGGATGACAGAAGTTCATTTGTTTCACAGGTGGAACAACTAAATGAGGACATCTGTGACGAAAGAGCACATCGAAAAGTTATGTAGGCTTGGCTGTACATTTAACAGCCACATGTGATGACATGATGATAGTAATGAGCCGTTGGCTGCTCTGTTGTTATAATTGTGCTGGTTGTGCCTGTTCATTGAGACAGTCTGTTAATACTAGTAGCATCTTCATGATCAAGAATATTATGACTGTATTTTTGCTTTACATTGCTTCATTTACAGTCTCAGTATCACTTCTCTGTGTGTGTGAAGACATGGGAGTCACCACTTCTCTGTCACTACTCAGCTAGTGTCTGACAGCATGGCCACTTGCCATTATCTATTGACTCATCTCTGTGTGATATTAACCTGTAAAACACCTACATTCACGTATGTGAATGCACAGGAAAACAACTCCTAGAAATTCATTGTATATATTTTAGCAACAAGGAGATTTACTGCATTTTTAAGACATGCTGCACTAAATCTGTTTCTTTTCCACAGAATGCTATTGATATCATAATTTTATCTTTTTTCTGTTTAAATAATACATTTTTCATAAACAGTGCATGAAAATTTAAGCTCCAGTCTGGTGGTTTAAAGGTTAAATTTTGTGTCTTGTATAATATGTCAGACTGTTTAAATCAACAGTTTTGTCTTTTTCTAACAGGAGTTGATTCCTGAATTCTTCTTCCTGCCAGAGATGTTTGTGAATGCAAATCGCTACCGTCTAGGCCAACATGAAGATGGAACAGCAGTTGGTGATGTTGAGCTTCCTCCTTGGGCCTCCTCACCGGAGGAGTTTGTTCGGATTAACCGTATGGTATGAAAAATAGCTTGCAACAGAATTTTACTTTCTTTGTTATATTAGTGACTTCTACTGTTAGTTCTTTTTCTGATATAAATCTTGTGGAATGGAAGTTTTATGTGGCGCGCTGTGTTGCTGAGCTACGCCATTTAGTTTAGAATGTTCTATCCCATTGTATCAGGCTTAGGATTGTGAGTGAGGTCAGCCACATTGTGTGTGTGTGTGCATAGAAGTGCTCTGTGATAATATTTTCAATGTTCTCGGTGTTGCTTTATTTCCTACCTTGCTATGCTGTAGGAATATTTTGAATATGCAGCGGTGTCAAAAAAGAACATGCTCATAAATTAGTTGAACTGTTACATATTAATGTAGCTTTTACCAGTAACGTATTAGAGCAATATTGATAGAGTTTAGTTGTGTAATTATTTAAGTAAGAGGATACTGAAAGAACGTTGTCATTCTTTCAAACTGTGATGTTCTTTTATCATTATCATCATCATCATCAAAGAGTCGTTTGTTATGCTCTGTGCTTTTTCATAATTTTTGATATGTTAACAGACGAGTTGTTATACAAATACATTAACTGTATTACAGGCTTTGGAGTCCGAGTTTGTATCCTGTCAGCTTCACCAGTGGATTGATCTAATCTTTGGGTACAAGCAGAGAGGTAAGTCCGATATCTAATAATGCAGACTTTACACAGATATTGTGAGACACAAGAAATCCCAGCTTGTGGAAGCTAATCATGAATGTCATACTGTAGGGTCACTGAACACATGGGTACTACTTGTACCCAGTGACTTCTGCCATTACACATTCTGGTAACTGGGCAGCATGGTTGTAGTGGTAACATACTGGGGTGATGCGTGGCTTGAATCTTTGCTCAGACACTAGCTGTCATGGCTAAGGTTTTTCATTGCTTTTCAGAATGTTTTCTTGATTAGGTCATGACTGCATTTATCCCATAATTTACATATTGAAGATATCAAAAATCCCAGTGGTGGTGTGTTTCCAAAGGTCAACTTGAAGGACGATTCAAACTGTATTTCAGCTAAGCAACCCATTTTATCAGTTTTTGATCTGAAACTACGATTCCTATTAAGGACTATTCACAGGCCTTCACAGATGACTCCAGATGCCTGAGGTGAAAATAAAGGTCGTAAGGAGTAGAATGAAAGAAAAGGGAGAGGGGAGCAGAATGAAGCTTGTTAGAGTGACACTACAGAGAGTGTAGATTGAGGTTGGGTTTTAAGATGTGCTAAAACTTGTGTGTTCTTTTGTGTAGGTCCTGAAGCTGTCAGAGCAACAAATGTGTTTTACTATCTGACGTATGAAGGCAGTGTAGACATGGAAAACATTTCTGATCCAGTCATGAGAGAGGTAAAATACAGCTTCAGTTCAGATATGCTTTGTACTGCTCTTATTAGTTGATTTGTATGTTGTTGTATAACTCATTTTGTAGTATCACATAAGATGATCACAAATACCGAGTACATAAGGATAGGAAGTACACTTGATATTAGTTATAATGTCATGAATGTGACTGAATATTTTATGGTGCTATAAATGAGTGTTTTTCTGTGGACTGTACTGTTAGGGTTAACAGTGAGGAATTGACTGGCACCACAAAGTAATGCAACACTCTAGATGAGGTGTCGCATAAGCTGACATTGTTATAACTGGGTTCTACTGTGTATGGTCATGGTCTGCTTTAATTTGTTGTTCTGAGAATAGAATCTGGATGGACTGCATAGTCATGAAAACTTTCTGTCAAAATAGCTGATAATGCAACCGAGATTCAAACAAATACAGAGTGCTGCTGCTGTAGCAGCTTGCTTGCTAACAGTTTGTATTGTGTCATGTTGGCTGTTAGATTTTGTTCTGCCATGTGGAGCTACATGTTCATTTGCAGTGCAGACCATGCAGCTTTTAAGGTGGATAGAGTCACAACCAGACACTTTTTTCACAACAGTGTTGTGTAATATATTCTCTTGTGATATAATGACACTTCTATCAAATGAGTTTATGATGACATATTGTGATTTTGGCATTCATCACAGGCTGAATACACATATTCCGAATCACAGTCAGAAATTGTGTCTTCACTTAGCAAGCAGGTTAATTTAAATTTTGTGATACATACTGTGTCCCTTGTTACTGATTGATTTTTTAGGTTAGTACAGGTGCGTAGTGGGGGGGGGGGGGGGGGGGGGGGGAAGTTATGGGCCGACGGCGGGGGGGCGCCGCGCGGGGGGGCCCAGACGAAGCGTAATTC
>Ga0123355_10020814_pt1 | contig 10485 bp, 7 predicted proteins | sample TergutEmb28metaG_3_FD_89872 | JGI IMG/M metagenome (GOLD analysis project Ga0123355, IMG submission 89872) | Embiratermes neotenicus P1 segment gut microbial communities from Petit-Saut dam, French Guiana - Emb289 P1 | ecosystem: Host-associated > Arthropoda: Insects > Digestive system > Gut ... | reverse complement strand
TAATTTCTCAAATTTATTTTTGGAATAAAACTCTACATGTTTCGGACAGTTCCTCTGTCCATCATCAGGAGTTTTCACTGTACACACAGCAATGGTATATGTCATACAGGTTTGCTGACAGCTTGCGAGCAGGATCAGGATGGAACTGCAGTTCCTTATGACATATACTATTGCTGTGTGTACAGTAAAAAAACTCCTGATGATGGATAGAGGAACTGTCCGAAACATGTAGAGTTTTATTCCAAAAATAAATTTGAGAAATTAGTGCATCTAGTTGGTTTTATTATAAGAATGTATCATGATGCATGGTCACCTGAACGTCAAATACTTGATTTAACAGAAAACCTGGTTAATTTTTGTATTTTTCTTTATTACATAAATTCTCTCGTACGATATTACGTTTCCTTTGGCCGCAGCGAAACCCTTGTCATTAGGCAAATACCAGTGAGGAAGTGATTCACCGCCTGAAATCTGCTTGTGCCTAGCAGTACCAAGAAGATTCTCACACACTATGATTGCGGTTCTTCCCTGTACAAGTGTCAGATATTCCATTGTTTGTGAAATCCAAAATAAAATATATCACTTAATTTGGCCTCGGTTGAAGGAGAAACTGCATACGTCACGTGACGTGTTTCTCCGGCAGTCATTGTTAACCAACCGTTGTTAAGTATCCAAGGAATGGAACTGATTGTGTCGTTGCTCTTACAGACGGTAGACGTATCACCACCAGACATCCCCTGCATGTGTTGACTCAGCTTTAACCAAAGATTAACATGGGTCTTTTTGGAAAAGAAAAGAAAAAGTCGGTTCGGTTACAGCACTGGCTTTAAATGCCAACTCCAGGATGAGATGACAGTAATCTGTGTTTACATAGGGTGGGTGGAAACCTTACAAATAGTGTTTAGGCGTGGCTGTCAGGTAGAAATGTGTGCAAAGGCTTTTGTGGATTTGTTGGGTACATTTTGTCAACTGCAAACATTCGTGATTTGAGGTTGTCATGGTTGTGTCGATGAAGATTCAAGATTGGTAAACAGTTAATTTCGAAGGAGCGTACAACCTCGGTCATTGCGGTTCGAGAATTCAAAGAACGGTTTAGAAGATTTGCCTAGTGAACTCCAAATGTAATTTGGTATCAGATGATGATGTACACTAGTACTGGTGGGCTGAAGTATGGTAATACCAGAGGATGGAAGAGTGAAGGGACTGTGACATCGTCCATAGCATTAGCTCGGCCTTTTCCTGGTTGGACTGGAAGCAACAAGAGAGATATCTCAGGATCTGGTCATGACATTTTCCGTGTGCGGATATTTACTGTCCCTTTCCCCACCCCTTTCTTCCTTTTTTTATCGCCTACATACTTTCGTCGTCGTCCCACATTTGTCTCGTGCCCCTTTCTATCCCATTTAATTTTCCGTTATGTCATTTTTCTTCCCCATCCATCGTCCTTCTCCCTTATGGCGGAAGAGTGCAACTAATATCCCTCAAAGTGTGTCATTTGCAGGGGAGCAAGAAAAATAATCGGCCTCGCTATGCACAGTGTTATTTAAGCACAATTCCAAAGGTTCGCGTTCTTCTTGAGTATAAGCAAACATTACTTACTTACATTGACTTTTTATAGAGTGACATGTTTCCAATGATATCAGCAAACAACAAGATGCAGCAAAAATTGTTTTATTGATTCTTTTAAGCTTGCTCTACATGTTTCGGGCGACCTTTTTAACGACCTAAGTTTACAATTTAACTAAAACCTTTTATGACTAAGGCTCATAGATCAAAGTACTATTAATTATAATTTTATCATTGCAGTACATTGTTCCAAAAGGCTGTATATACAGTCAAAGTGGTCCTGAAGATGGGCGAAACTGTCGCCCGAAACATGTAGAGCAAGCTTAAAAAGAATCAATATAACAAATTTTGCTGCATCTTGTTGGTTGCTGATATCACGGTACTAGTGATGCACGGTCACACTAACGTCAGAACGTGTTTCCAGTTCGGTTCATGTGTGCGCAGATAGTCTGACGTAGTAAACTTCATGTCCGGACTGTAATATTTTCACTGGACAATGCAGATTTTCATTTGACATGTACATGGCCTCAGCTGAAGACAACAAATGTGTGAATGGTAGTTTTTTTCAGTGTATTAAAAAAGTTTTGTAATATTTCGACGTTTCTTTCAAAGTGGTTTGACGTTTCCTTCCACGCATTCTAAACAGTTTGCCTGCTGTCAGTTGCGAGCAAAGTTAGGTTGTACAGTCTGTTCCAGAAGGCTTTTCATTGTGTCTGACAATGAATAAAATGCAATATTTCCCGAGGCGATGTAATAGAAAGGTGACAGGAATACCGCGTGTTTCTAAGAAGTGAGGAGACCTGTGCTTTTCGGTATGTTTGTTTGCTTGCTTGGTTATTGCAAACGAACAGGTAACGAATTTGCTTATTATAGACGTACGTTTCAAAATTGTATGGTTATGTCCTGTATTTCAGAGCTTCGTGATCGTAGCCCACAACCCCCTTGTCTTTCACTAAGTCCTTCTGCTTTAGTCACTCTGTTACTTTTCCATGTTTTCGTGGTCCTGGATACGAGTACTGGCGTTCTGCACGTTGCAGAAGCTTGTTACATCTGACTGTGCGATCCAGTTTTGTTATATAATTAGATCAACTTGTATTTAGTTACGTGTGTCCGTAGTTCCTATGTTGTATTTTCTTACCTGACATTAGTTTATTATGTTATTTTCTTTCAACTCGTCCTGTGTTTGGAGCCTACACGTTTTTTCCCCCATGGCGCAACAGCCTCTAGTGGGTCAGAGCCTCCTCGTTATCGAGGCTTCACGATCACACTCAGACACACCACTTTCGGTAGGATTCGTCTGGACGAGTGATAAACCCGACGCAGGCACCTCTACCTGACAGCACACAACAGTCACCACAGAAAGACTTCCATGCCCTCGGAGGGATTCGAACCAGCAATCCCAGCAAGTGAGTGGCCACAAACCCACGCCTTAGATCGCGCGGCCACCGGGATCGGCGGTCTATACATTTGTGCGCCGAAATCCCGTTTTTCCTGCTGTTTGCGTGGAAGGCTGGAGGCGATACAACTTTAGCCCAATATGCACATCCATCCAGTTAAAAAAAACCTTCGATTACTTTGTAATGTATTTTATTTTGCTTTTCAATATTGTACTTTATTTTTGTTCGGGTGATAAAATCGAGAATGAGATGGGCGGGGCATGTAACGCGTATGGGGGAGAGGAGAGGCGTATACAGGGTTTTGGTGGGGAAAGCCGAAGGAAAGAGACCACTTGGGAGACCCAGGCGTAGATGTGAGGATAATATTAAGATGGATCTTCAGGTAGTGGGATGTTGGTGTGTGGACTGGATCGAGCTGGCTCAGGATAGGGAGAGGTGGCGGGTACTTGTGACTACGGCAATGAACCTTCGGGTTCCTTAAAATGCGGGGAATTTCTTGACAAGCTGTATATCTGTTAGCTTCTCAAGAAGTACTCTGCTCCATGGAGTAAGTAAGTAGGTGAGTAAGTATTGTACTTCGTTATATTATGACCTGAATTCCGTATTCCTTATAATTCTTTTAAATTCGTAGTGTCTATATCATAGTGTTACAGTTCTGAATAAAGGAAACGCAGTAAAATGGTCTGCCAAAACGCGCAGGAATTGCAAGTGGTCGGGAGAAAGAAAAGTTTCAAGAACCGCTGTTACAGGAAAATGGAGAACATCACTTGGACGGTAGCATAATCGACATGTTAGATCATTTGTCTGAGTGCTTAACATGAATCTTCCTGGTATAAACATATGTCTCCTTGTTTCCGGCCCGTGCCGTGTGTCACATGGTCACGTCCTCTGGTACTTTCACCCGAGCCTTGTCTGGCCCTCGTAGGCATTCTAATGTACTTCACATGCTAATGTAGCCTTGACCTTTTATGGAAAGAGAAGTAGCTACCTGTAATGCCAAAAACTGTTTCGCATGCTTGCTTCCTTGCTTGCGTGTTGATTGCATGCTTGCTCGCTCATTCGTTTGTTTGTTTGTTTGTAGGAGCTTTTGAGGTCTGGCGGGTTTTGACATTATTTTGTCTTGTAGGTGGCTGCCAACATGTCGGAGAAACTTCCATCGTCATTGTAGAAGTCCCCTTCCTCTTTGAGTACGCAGCTTTAGAACACACAAGACCTCAGTGTGAAGGCTTAACGTCATGAAAACCACAAATGTCAGAAGTTATTTGTAAGCTTTGTTTCGACGCTTCCTCAGATCGTCATTATCATTAACAAAACAAGCTTATTCCCAAACCCTCTGCGTGCAGTTTATCAGTCTCTTCCTTCAGGCGTCCAACATCGCGCTGCCCCACTTCACCGTGCTGCGGTACCTGTTTTGGTATTCCATTAGCCTTCATTCTGTTCATTGTGTTCTAGCCAGTTTTTCTGATGTCTCCCGACAAAGGCTAGTGGTTATCTAGCTCGCGGGGTAGCATAAGTCTGTGGCCAGTAACGAAATGGTGAGGGCTTATCGTGACTAGGTCTGTTCCGGCCACATATCCATCCATTAGCTTCGTTGTAACAAATTTCACTCTTTTTATATATATGTGTTCAGTTCTGTTTATATTTCGGTGGTGAGCAAGTCTTAATAGAAGAGATGTTTTAAGGAACCTCGTTTATTCTCCTTCGTTCCTTTCGCTGTTCGTTTGCTTAAAAACGTCGTTTTGTGCGTGCGCGCGCGCGCGATTATTTTTGTCTTGGTAACTTTATTTTCGGAAAGTTGTGACATATTTCATGCAATCCTTGGTAAAAAATATTCCTCGACATGGCGACAGTACATTATAATTCCAGTGGTAGAAACGTTTTTTACACAAAACCGAAACTGAATGCAAGTTAATCTTCCGTGGCCACAAATAATTTATGTTTTTCGATGTTACTAGAGAGAATGCAGTCTGGAGGCCCGACCCAGTATTTTCCTATCCTCTGCATTAAATTTGTGTTTGCATGTAACTGCATCATATTTGTGACCAGGATTCAAGTTCAGGCTGTTACATGTTGACCTTATAAATGATGAAACTTTACTCTCTTTCTGAATACTTTCATTGTTGTATAATTGCAGCCGTGAGAGAGGCCTCTGCAAATATGAACTGTCTTCCTGCTTTACAGTTTGTGCATATTAACTACGTGATATCCGCTTTGTCGGACAGTGCTGGTGTAGTACTGCTAATTCACCATTGTTTGATGCACAAGTTGTTTATGTGTATCTGTGGGAGGTTCTACGGTGGTTAAGGACAAGGTTCTAAAGAGTATGTTATGAATTCTGAGAAAGGAAGCAACAAGAATATGAAGAAAATTATGCATTGAGGAGTTTCATAATTACTTAATTATAATTAATTATTTCGGTCGATCAAATTAAGAAGGCTGTGATAATAGGATGTGCAGTACACGTTTTGAAGGTGAGAAATGCGTCCAGAATTTTAGTGGGAAAACCAGACGGGAAGAGTCACTGAGGGAACTTGCCCTAGATTGGAAGACAACGTTAGAACTAATCGTACAATAACTGAGTGGCTTGCATTCATCTGGCTCAAGGGGTGATCTGCTGTGAATCCGACAGTGAACCTACGTATTCCATTAAGTCTTAGCTGGAAAACTTGTAGTGTCTTTAAGATGCCTGTCGCATAGCGTCGGTTTTGGGGTTCTTGTAATTTAGTCCGCACACTTTATTGTAAAAATGTGCGTCAGTGTTGTCTGAAGATGTTTTTCAGAGTGTGGATAAGAAGTTATATTCTGTCATCAGTTGTTTGGCTGGCATCTTCCATACGAAAGAGGCCTAATCTTTTGGTCGGTGTTGCGAACGTTCTGTAGGTTTCCGGCTGTTCAACCTTTGGAGGGAGAGCATGCACGCTGGTAATCTTTGGCCGAAGATTCTTGAGGTTCGAATTTGGAATAACACTTCTTCTCCGTGAAATTTTCGCCAAAAGCTTGTTTGAACATATCGTGCGTTTCCGATGCAGTTTTCCACTGTCTGAAGCAAAAGATAAAACTCTGCCTTAAAAAAGAGTCGCGCATCGCACTTAACACTTACAGTACAACAGTTAAACACCCGTGCGAAAGTAATGCGGGAAGGTATGGCTATGAAACCCACTAGACCGACTAAGAAGATGGCGATAATATGGCACCTGGTGTCAGAATTCCGTACTGCCTGCCATTTTCTGTCCTGCCGGCGAGTGCAGGATATTTTGAACAGGCCTTCCTTTGTCCGTGTATGCTATATTTTCTGGTGCAGTACAAAGGGAAGCAACATAAAGTAACCGAAATGAAAATTGTTTCATTAAATTGGTACTCCATTCCATGACAATTGAGGTCGGATTCCTTTCTTACCAAACATTAGCATAAGCTTTTGCGGTTAGAAGATGGACGAATGTCCTTCAGAACAGTACGTCCTGTGCCCAACTTTTTAAACTAAATAAGAGTGCAATAATTAGTAGTGGCGTTTTCCGGTCGCTTATTAGCCTACGTACCTTTTACGTGCCCTCAGACACTGTCGTGGAAGCAGTATTACAAAAGCCACAAGTAACCGGATGTAACGTAGTATCAAATTTTATTCTGCTTGTATTTTTACGCATCCTGTGAATGCAAGCCATTGTGTATTTTTCAGCATCCATATCTGAGCTTAATAAATACCCTGTTATTTTGTGGGCCGGGATAGCGTAGTCGGAGTAGCGACTCGCTACGTGCCGGATGGTCCGGGGATCGAATCCCGGTGGAAGAAAGATTTTCCGCACCGATCCAAACTGGCCGCGGGGCCCACCCGGCCTCCTGTACAATGGATAACGGGTCTATTTACCGGGGGGGGAGGGGGGGTAAAGTGGCAAGAGCGTGGCGTTGTCCACCCACCCCCATCTAGCGCAGAGATTAAAAAAAGAGTAGAGCTAAGAGCTATACCTGTCCTCCCTCTGTGGGCCTTCATGGCCTGTTATATGGTGAAATTTACCATCACCTTTACGCTGTTTTTTGAAGTTCGAGGTTCTCGCTGCGGTAACTGTGAACATTGCTGCCTTCTGGACTGTGACGCCTTGTACAGAGAAACCTGCTACCCCTTTCATCAGGATAGATGAATACCTAATTATGGATGATGCAGCATATTTCTTCATATCCTGTTATTTTTTTACGTTATTCGTGAAGAAGATTAATCAAATGCAGACATGTTGCATTTAAGTATAAGAGTATTAAAATAAGTACAGTATAATAATTTATTTCCGAAAAGTTCGTTTGAAGAAAGTTCTGGTCGAAAAATGGGTACTGTACCCATTCTCAAAGTATAAGTTGATGTTGAATCTCACAAGCTGTAGTGAAATGGCATATGAATGCTGCGAAATTTGATGTGTTTTGTATTGATTCGTTTAATGAATGTTAATTAATTTCATTTTCAGCTTCGTATTACATTCAACGATGCCGCCACGACTACGTTTGAATACCCGTCCGAGGCGTCTCTTCTGGATGAGGCTTTGTCCCCACCTTCAGGCTCTTCGTCGTCACAGGCAGGTGTGACTCTGCCTACTTCCCCAGGCGTTTCCGTACCTTTGGGTAAGTATCTTGTGCTACGACCACATAGTAGCGCCAAATATAATTAATCCAGAATTAAACATGTGTTGTATATTCAGGAATGAATGAATGAATGAAAGGTTACAGAAAATTGACACGGCCGGGGAGCTGTGTATTGTCGTGTACATGTTTTTGTGTTGAATTCGGCATTAGACTAAAGGAACTTGTTTTAAAATATCCACATTCTTATAAATTAGAGCGTTTTCCTTGTGAGATTATCCATGAATTACTGTTTCTTAGTTCCTGGCAAATGAGACCATTCAGGGACACTGCGGTACCACCGACACTTGTTCACGAATGTCACTGCATGAAATTTTGTACTGGTACCTTCCTGATCATCCGGAATTCAACTCATAAATAAATAAATAGATAAATAAATAAATAAGCACTAGGTACCTAAGGAAGAAATAAAACAACTTGCACTTCTTTATGTCTTACACCTTTATACTAGAAGCAAAAACGTACAAATGACTTCATTATTTCCGTGCTTTAAGCAGAGGAAACGAGCTGGGGTGGTGAAAGTTGTTTGATTTTTCCGCGATTTCCACGGCGCTCATTGGTTTCGGATTTGGAAAAGCCCCCGTATAGCACTGATAAAATTAATTGCGTAGACATCGTACAAGTGTGTTCAGGAAAGGTAATAATGTAAACTGGCATGCTGTGGCGTGGTACTGACTTCCCAACGAAACTGAATGTTCTGTAGGATTAAATTAGTGCTATACATCAAGTTGTATTTTTCCTGCTTGGGTTATTTAATTTGTGTTTTAAGTCTTCAACACTTCAACATTCCAACTGTTAGTGATAAAACTACTTTACCGATGAATCAGCAGAAATAAATCTCTTCCAAAAATTGCTTGCTATGGAAACCGGATCTCAGACTATTCGCTTTCTGATGCTGGCGATATCCACTAACGCCCTTACAAATAACAGGAGCTCGTAATGCGTCAATAACTCGTAGACACCGCTCCACGGCGTAGCTGGAAGGGTCTTTCGTCCATTGATGTGGCCTTAACGATTCGTGCATGGGAGGAATCGATCGTGACTTAATCATAGCGCCCCTTCCTGGCTGGTAGACTTTAAAATATAATGGAGTACGGGGAAAAGCGGTTCCGTTTTGCGTCAGATGTGATGGCAGTGTTGAAAAGAGGGCTGGTATGAATAACACCAACGTTCTTTCATTTTAATGCCGACAGTAGTGTAATATGTTTAACTTGGCTGTCTCTTTGATAGATCAAGATATATAGAACTATAATCCTGCCCGTTGTCCTGTATGGGTGTGAAACTTGGTCGCTGACATTGAGGAAGGAACGTAGGCTGAGGGTGTTTGAGAATAGGGTGTTAAGGAGAGTATTTGGGTCTAAGAGGGACGAGGTAACAGGAGAATGGAGAAGATTACATAATGAGGAGCTTAGGGATCTTTACTCCTTACCCTATATTGTGCGGGTGGTAAAATCGGGAAGAATGAGATGGGCGGGGCATGTGGCGCGTATGGGGGAGGGGAGAGGTGTGCACAGGGTTCTAGTGGGGAAACCTGAGGGACAGAGACCGTTGGGGAGACCTAGACGTAGATGGGAGGATAATATTAAGATGGATCTTCGAGAAGTGGGAGGGGGTGGAGACTGGATGGAGTTGGCTCAGGATAGGGACAGATGGCGGGCACGTGTGAATACGGTGATGAACCTTCGGGTTCCATAAAGTGCGGGGAATTTCTTGACTAGCTGCAGAACCAGTTAGCTTCTCAAGAAGGACTCTGCTCCATGGAGTAAGTAAGTAAGTTTCTTTGATAGAATCTGCGAACGACGAACGAGGTCCTTTGGTCCGACTTTTATCGTGATATGATGTGAAAAGAGTGATATTTACTGAAACAAGGCAGATATTGCGATAACTATTGAGCGTGGATGGAAATAATTCAAAGTGGAAGGATGCTGATAATGCTTATCCTAGTGCCATCGACTGTAGCATATGTTGAGGTTGCGGATCGATCAGCGTATCCGGGACGGCGGAGTAATCACTAGTGGTGAAACTACTTCTGGAATGAGGATCGCATTGAGAAAAAGTCGTTAAGTAATGACTGGAGGACAAGCTCTGAGTGCTGTATTTGTACTGAATGAGGAAACTTACGGATTTTTAGACCAAATTCCTTTCAAAACCAGACGATTACATGGAGAACTTAAATATTGTAGCTACTCTGATCGTTTTGTGAAAACTTGTTATAGCATTTCTTTCAGTTTTCATTTATAATAAATGGCACCTGGGGGTCTTTCCTCGCAGTTACAAACTTCCGTTTGCCACTGAATGAAAATTCACGTACCTTACACCTTGCCTGTTTCTTCCGTGTTGCTGAAGCTTGGTGACAGCCTAAACTTAACTCGGAGTGTGATCGTCTTCAGACATTCATTTGATGATTTTGTGCAAGCATTCACTCATTTGCCATGCCCGAACACACCACTGAGGGAAAGTCTAGTCGTCTCGATCGCTCTTTGTCTTAAATGTCTTATATGTGTGTAGCAGCAGGCGCAAAATGATTGCTTTTTCAGGTTCCAAGTTTCGTATTGTCACCATGTTTGTAACTTGAATTACGAACGGTACTTCATATATGATGTGCAGGTATGTTTATGAGATCGGGATAGAGACAGACGGCGAATGCTTGTGAAAGCGGTAATGAACCTTCGGGTTCCATAAAATGCGGGGAATTTCTTGACTAACTGAGAACCGGTTAGCTTCTCTAGAAAAGCTCTGCTCCATGGAATAAGTAAAGTACTGTTTCCCTACCAAATACAAGTACAGTAAAACCTGTGTAACTTGACCACCGACGGTTCCTGAAAAAGTGGTCAACATAAGCAAGTGGTCAACTTACACAAATGTGTCCCAAAATAACTTTTATACTCGTATTTTATTTTCT
>Ga0123355_10020813_pt1 | contig 10486 bp, 12 predicted proteins | sample TergutEmb28metaG_3_FD_89872 | JGI IMG/M metagenome (GOLD analysis project Ga0123355, IMG submission 89872) | Embiratermes neotenicus P1 segment gut microbial communities from Petit-Saut dam, French Guiana - Emb289 P1 | ecosystem: Host-associated > Arthropoda: Insects > Digestive system > Gut ... | reverse complement strand
GTGGTCTCACACATTTTGGGTTTTTTTGTTCCTATTTAGGTGGAAGAGGGGAGGGAAAAAATAAAGAGAAATGTGGAGGGGGGGGGGGGGGGGGGGGGAGCAACTTTGACTCACACGAGCCGTACTCTTTTTTTCCCCATGGCCCCAGTAGAGGAACAGTGCTCCGGTGTTTCATGTTTCAGTTCCGTGCTGGAAGAGATGGCAAATGGTGGAGGAATGACACTGAAAGTGTGAAAGCTCAAATATTCCACGGTGGCCTTACAGATGCTTGAACGACAGATTTACTGCAGTACATGGCGGCAAAATGGACACTTCATACAGCCTTCATGAACTATTATTTATTCTACCAGCATGGTCGGCGCGCTTTCATCAAGTCCAAGGCTACTAATGGCTAGATCCTAACATTCTACCCCATCATTAAAGACACATGTGTGTTTGTGCCGTATGCCATTGTTGCAGACGGTTAAAGCAGGATGACCACTTCTTCATCTCATTCAACTCCGGCTAGAGCAAGATGGATGATGATTATGGAGGCCTTCAAATTGCTGCAGAGCGCCCGCGGCAGCTAAGCTGAGCGACCAGACAAGCTGGCACCTGGGAGACCACCAGTTGGATGTCCCTGACCGAGCCGCATTCTTCAGAGCGGCCAGAAAGTCGACAAACATTGCAAAGTGGTTGTACTGCCTCCAGTCAATTCGTAACAGTTCCATGCGGATCCACTCTGTTTCAAAGATCTACCCGACCGTCAAGATCCATCACGTAATATGATCGGTCCAAGAGCGTTAATTACTGTATCTCACACACACACAAAATGGCCGAAAGAATTCATCCACTATTCTACAAAGATCAGAGAGACAGCATGGGTCCATTTTGCCACAGACTGGCCCCATAGTATGGTTTCCCAGTGGCACACATCAGGGAGGTATGAATTCATTGAGACGCACACAATGGCCGTACAGTAAGGATCCATTCTGGCACACCGATCAGCAAGGCCGCATGGATCAACTGTGCCACACAAATCATAAGCCACTGTGCAGCACTGATCGACCCGAGAACATGAGAGCCGACAGATCAGAAATAAGGCCCAGGTCCACAGTGGTGCACAAATCGGATCCACCGTGCCACAACAACACGAGTTAGTTATGAATAAGGCCGACTGGATCCACTACGCCACATACAACGGCCCGACACAATAATCCGTCTGCCACAGTGACATGCCCCAAGCTGGGCATCCACAGAAGGTCGTAAAATTATTCAGAGTGACTGTAGGGTCTGTGCGACTGCAATGATCCACTGTGTAACACAGGCTCGGACCTATGGATGTACAGACACCTCACAGAGTGACTGCACTGTCTCCAGTCAACTTCTGAGAAATCCGCTTGTTCCCGCTATCATACATGACGTCCATAAAATCAAGGATTTAGACGGAAACAAGCAGGAGATAACATTAAAGTGTATGGTGGAAAAGTTAGTACTGGTAGCATTCAGTTGAATTCACTGTCTTTCGGACACGGTCCGGCAGCTCTGTCACTGCAATGGTTACCCTTCCTGCTTAGTTCTCAGTCGTTACTGGGCTCTATCCCGAACTCGCAGAAAGTACCCGACAAACGACGGCCTGGTCAGTGAAGGGATAGCTGTCCCTGTCTACGTCATGAAGGAAGCACTGGAGGAGAGGTACAGCTCTCCTCACGCTTGACCTCACCATTAGATGAAAGTATGTGCTAATCTTAACGCCCCCGCCGCTTTACTTCCGGGAAAGATCCCAAGTACCCACTATAAACAGGAGGCTGTGAAGGAACCAGAAATGTTTACAACATACATGCAATAATAACTGTCTAAGCGATTGTTTACATTGTAAAAGCCAAAAGACGGACTAATGTGTGTGTGTGTGTGTGTGTGTATGTGTGTGTGTGAGAGAGAGAGAGATCGATGTATGTACGTAAGTAGGTATGTACGAATGTACAGACGTGTAGGCATGTATATGTGCACGTATATATGATGTATGTGTGTGTATGTATGTATGTATGTATGTATGTATGTACTTACAATGACATTTGCCCCTCTTCGGGGTACGTCACTGACCGATGCGTTAATCTGTTACACGCAGCGTCACAAAGCCCCACAGATATAGCGAGCAGAGTCTAAAAACGGCGTATGTTGATTTGTACTTTTACGGAGTCCACTTTTTATCCGACAACCACCGTCACTTCCAGCCGCTACTCCACTGCGCGTGTGGGCATTCTTTAAAGTCCCACTGCCCAACTTAGAAACTTTCAAAAGCAAAATGCCCAGCTATGAGTTCAGGTATCTGAAGCTGTTGCCTCGTCGATGTCAGCCGTCACTGGGACTTGTGCCTGTGGGATGAGAGATTCGAGCCCTCGACTCGCCCGAGTAAATTATCGAATAGAATGAGGTGTTGAACACCTATCTGCCAAGCAGGAGTTTTCTGTTGTCCACCATTATTTTAACTTCCAAGTCCGGAGTGTAACTAGAACTGTTAAGGAAAGTTCTGTTAAAAGGAGCTCACTACAGAACGGAAGCTGAACCACAAGGAGCTCAGAATGCATTATTTATTACGTCATACAGCGCTGGTATTTCCTAATTTAGGAGTAGTGTGTCAAGGTGACACTTGTTCCGTTTCTTGCAGGAGAGGGGAACGGACCGCACCAAAGGCGTAGTATGAGTTGCGAAAATATAACTGGCAATTATGTCTGATATTACTAACCATCATATGTTGCCTCAACTGCTGCTACGACCATTAAACGGCAAACTTCGGGATTTCTTTAATACTCTGGCGTTAAAAATGCGTTCAGTATGCATTTCTCCCATATGAATTCTACAAGTAAATTAAGAAGCACTGAAACATCTGGGGTAATCAGTACAGCGATTAGGCTAAGGGCTGGACGTCCGTCATATCGTGGTTAGATTCCCGGAATGGGTAAGGGATTGACCACTTCTCCACAGCGTCCAGTCCGCCTGTTAGGGACCAACCCAGCCTCATATTCAGTGGGTGGCGGGGGAGCTTTCTCCGTGAGTAAAGTTACCGAGGAATGAAGATGACCCATCACCCTCATCTGGCGTTTATGAATTAGTGGTGCTATAACTCCGCTCCCCATCCCCCCCCCCCCAAACCAATTTCATGGTATGTACATGGACAATTTTATATCAGTAGCTATTTAAAAACACGCTCGGTTCCAGCTTCGTTACATGGTTACGGTAGAGAACAGTTTGCACGTTCTTCCGAAACTTTCTGTTGTCGTAGAGGTCAGGTGGCTTTCGACCTAGAGGAAACACCGCTAGAATTAGCATACCAAAATAGCGGAGAGTAATCAAACTTGTAGCATACGTGGAACACCGTCTCCAACTTTGTAGCATGCGTGAAACATTGTACCCAAATTTGCAGTATACGTGTAACACTGTATCCAAATTTGTAGCATACGTGTAACACTGTATCCAGGTGTGTAGCATACGTGGAACATTGTATCCAAATTTGTAGTATATGTGAAGTACTGTATTCAAATTTGTGGAATACGTGGAACATTATCCATATGTGTAGTATACGTGAAATACTGTATCCAAATCTGCAGTATACGTGTAATACTGTACCCAAATTTGTGGCATACGTGGAACGTTGTATCCAAATTTGTAGCATAGTGGAACACTCTGTATCCAAATTTGTAGTAGATGTGGAACACTGCATTCAAATTTCTTGTATACGTGTAAAGCTGTATCCAAATATGTGGCATACGTGTAACACTATCCAAATTTGTAGTATACGTATAACAGTGTATCCAAATTTGTGGCATACGTGTAACACTGCATCCAAATTTGTAGCATACGTGGAATACTGTATCCAAATTTGTTGTATACGTGTAACACTGTATCCAAAATTGTAGCATACGTGGATCACTGTATCCAAATATGTGGCATACGTAGAACAATATCCAAATTTGTAGTATACGTGTAACACTGTATCCAAACCTGTAGTGCACGTGTAACACTGTATCCAAATCTGTAGTACACGTGTAACACTGTATCCAAATCTGTAGTACACGTGTAACACTGTATCCAAAATTGTAGCATTCGTGGATCACTGTATCCAAATTTGTAGTATATGTAAAACACTGTATTCCAATTTGCAGTATACGTGTAACACTGTATTGAAATGTGTAGTATACGTGTAACACTGCAACCAAATTTTTAGTATAGTGTAACATTGTATCCAAATTTGTAACATACTTGGATCACTGTATCCAAATTTGTAGTATATGTAGAACACTGTATTCCAATTTGCAGTATACGTGTAACACTGTATTCAAATGTGTAGTATACGCGTAACACTGTAACAAAATTTGTGGTATAGTGTAACATTGTATCCAAATTTGTAACATACTTGGAACACTGTATCCAAATTTGTGTGGAATATTGTATTCAAATTTGTAGTACACGTGTAACACTGTATTCAAATTCGTGGCATACGTGGAACAATATCCAAATTTGTGGCATACGTGGAACATTATGCAAATTTGTGGCATAAGTGAAACACTATCCAATTGTGTGGCATACTGTATTCATATCTGTTGTATATGTGTAACACTGTGTCAAAATGTTTAGTATGAATGTAAAATGTGTCCAAATTTGTAGAATACGTGGAACACCGTATTCAGATTTGTACAGTACGTATTTTCCAACCGGTTTCTTGAGAAACGTAAAAACCTTTCTAGAGTTAATGCTTACTTATTTTAGACACAGACGTATACACGCAGAGCTAACAACATCGCAGACATGGCACTAACGACTGTCTTAAAATTGAATACGGCGTTGCAGAGGCCCAGAAAAATAAGGTTTTTACAAATTCTAGGAACCCCCCCCCCAAAAAAAAGAGTTTCGTTTGTTGTCTATCAAGGACAAGGTCACGACAAAATTGCTGACCAAATCTATTTTACATGGGACCAGATTCTTGTTCCCACACGAGGCTAAAAATGATATGGAAGTCAGAAATAATTAACAAAAATACAGGCTTGGCCTCTCTACACTAAACACACTTCTCTGCCATTCCTGATATGTGCACTACAACGCTTATTACTTTGCCAACATCGCACTTCGTTTCTATGCTACATAACTGCCACCTTCTGCGTATGCCTGAACCACTGGTCATGAAAAGGTAAGAAGCAGACTACAGCTAAGGTTTCCACGTCGTTATTATATTTTGTGTATTCTGATTTTCACCACTTCATGGACAAACAAAACGTAAACTCCCACAGAGATTAAAATATACTACGCAAGGCACAAATATTACATACATACATACACACACACACACACACAATTTTATTATACAAAATACTTAACCAGGAAGCTTCTATTCGATTAATGACTTATCTTCCAGCAGCACATGTGTAATCAATACTGGATCATCATACCAGCGATTTTAACAGAATAAATTATACATCACTGTAGAAAACTTAATGTAATATTGTAACATCACAATAATTGTTGCGCCATGCAAAACATTTTTTTTTGTTTGTCTGAATATAAATACAGATTGCCCTCTGTCACCAAATGGCACCTGACGGCGGAATATTGCGAAATGTTTAAAGAGGTCAAACAGCGTGCCAGAATTAAGGAACCGAAAAACTCTTCAGTTATAACCCATAACTGTGACAGCGGTGAGTCACAAACGCTTACAATCTCACTACTCGATGGTGGAAGGGGATGTGGCAGGGAGGAAATAAGTACAGTAGAACTCCATTTATCCGGACGCTGGTAATCCGAATCGCCAATTATTCGGATTGGCTCGGCCCTTCGGGTAAATTTGTCGAGAAGTATACAAAACTAACTTGCCTTGAAATTACCGGTTATCGTATCAAGAACAGTACAATGTTATGGCTTCTAGAACTCCAAATCAGGCGTGGTCGACAGGTTAGACGCAGGTACATACTGTAAATAGTAAGAATCGAACTTCAAACTGTCATTGTAGCCTGTTTAAAAAAAAAAAATTCAAGTATCCGGATTTTCTGCATATCCGGATGGCTCGCCGTCCCAATTAATTCGAGTAAGTGACGTTCTACTCTAAATGCGACGCGCATAAGCTCAAGTTTACTAACCTGATATTTAAAAGCATGGGGATAACACTAAGCGAGGGCCACTGTAAAACTTATATCTATTGTGTAAGTTTTGAGCAATTACTAAGCTGTTGAAGCATGTTCAGTAGTGGGAACATTGTGTGACATATTAATATGTATGATTATGCAACGCAAAAAAGATCGGATTTAATACATAAATATCCAATACAGAAATCACAGTAATTACTCGTTTGATATGATTTTTACTTGCGACTTAAATTATATTTCGCCCGAAACCCGCTCCCTGTTCATGTCTAAAACAGCGAGAAACGAACGGATGAAATGCTGACATTGGGTACCCGTCACCATGTTATGGCGCGTCCTCAAGTTACACGTACAGGAGACGAAGGTCATCCGCGACCAGCCGACAGGGTGCGGTCCTCAGGCCTGGTAAGGGGCTGAGAATCCTACAACGTAAAAAGACAAACACCTTACAAAATTTACTTTGGGCCGAGGGGCTGATTCTATGGCACAACCTAAGAAACGGAAACAGAACACGCGATTTAATAATATTAATATGAGTATCTAATAGGGTCTGAGGGTTTCGCGTGGATTCGTCCGGCTTACAACAGGGTTCATGGCCGGAACTTGTGAACAGAGTAATAAGCCTTCGGATTTCGTAAAAGTCAACATCTTCTTGAATTGATGACTACCGTAGGGCAATTCTTCGAATCGTGTGGGAAATGAACCTGTCAAAAATGGAAGTAAAACAGGGGCATCGTTTCTTTCGGCAACTTGCATTACTCTCCACGCGGACCTTTTCGCGTGACAGCATGAAGCGCAAAACCTGCCGCTGTTCAAATTCACCCTGACCCGTGGTCCACACCTTTAGTTCAACGTACTACGATTTATATCAGATCCTTACACACCACATTTAAAAATGCTGCGAGTGTTTTGCGTCAGCTCAGAGACAAGCGTCACATTTTAACAAACACGTTGTGCATTTCATGAGTTACGCCAGCCGACGGGAAACGACAAGCCACAGCTGTCCCTACAGATGTCAAGAGTGTATGGAGTGGTGATTGTGTTTACAAAGACAAGACGTAAAACCGTGATTTATACGGTTTCTACTTCACAAAACCGTTAAAGACCGGTCAGAACTTGCATTGCTGCCGTTATGCTGATGGTAGTTTGCATTCCGTGTACCAAGACAATCTACGCCGAGGCAACCAAGAAAGAAAATACCAAGCAGCATAATTTAAATGGAGAAAACAACTTCACGACCTTCGATAACGAACTATACAATATCAAAGCATGCACTGAAATGACGGTTGTACAACTCCCTGGGCAACAATCGAGAGTTTTGTTTTTCCATCGCCGCTGTTGTGAAATACTGACACACAGGACAGGATCATAACAGTACGAAACAGACGAACAATCGCATATCAGGCGGTATATATACACGTACATACATATATACGCAAATACATACATAGACATACATATACACATACATACATAATATATACACACACATACATAATATACACATACTCACATACACACATATACATACAAACATAATAAACACATACTACATACATACATACATACACACATACATAATATATACACACATACATACAAACATAATATACACAAACAAAATATACATACATACATACACACACATAATAATATATACACACATACATATACACAAATACATACAAACATAATATACACATACATACATACACACATACATACATATACACACATACATATATGCATACATACATACATAAATATATACAGACATACATACATACATGCATACATAAGACAAATTTTGTCAGGCCTATGATGGCGTGTCAAGACTGACACAAGATCTTCTGGCAAGACGACAGTCTTGGGTACTATCAGTGTATCAGGTGAATCCGTGATCTTAGTGTTACGGTGTCTGTGGCTGACTTAAGTGTGACTGCAGTCACGACTTAACTTTCACACCACGGACAGCTAATAAAATATTATTAATAACATAGAAATTTTTGTATTATTTCATATATCGTAACAGTACGGGGTTCTAAAACTGTGACGCTGCGCTCATGCTTGTTCAGGCAAACCTAAGCCTACTTCTGCGTTTACACCGGCCTTACACAGCGTCTTGTAATAAACACCCTGTATTACGCTGAACTTCTAACGGATTCTGGATAATGAGGTACATCTCTGAAGACGGTGAATGTACAATAGACTGACCGAATATATAGGGTGGAACTGGCTTCACTTAAAATAAGACCGCATTTAGGAAAATGTGAATTTGATGGCTTCATTATGTTTTATTTATAACTAATAAAAACGGCTGCGATATTAAGTACTGAAATATTTCCTTCCAAGCAGCAGCAGCAGCCGTAATTCCATGGAACATGCAAATGTCTCCAGACGGAGTTGGACGACTTGAATATTTATTAGCTGTTTTCGTGATAAGCATGAGAAAAGCAGCCCATACGTAAGGCCAGCAGCAAAGAATTTCAATTAAGCACAACACGTATTCGGCAGTAATACAGCTACGTGTTTCGGCTTTTGCAGTAAGCCATCGTCAAACTAACATGAAAACTGTATGCAAATAATTATAACTTAAGGCAACACCCTTCCTTTCACAAAACATAAAGTTCTACACTCCACATCCCGTAAAGTAAAACAGTTAAAATATTGGGGAACGTTTTTTGAAAATGTTACTGTGTTTTCTTTATTTCTATTACATAATGAATTTCCAAATTTATCATGCGTAAATTATGCCTATTTTAAACACTTTATTACCCTACTAATGCACAATATATAATATGTAGATACAATTAAAATTATAAAATATTTAAAAGTGCTCCGACATGTTTTGGATCACAGAGAATCCATCATCAGGGAGCCTTGTACAGTGCTTGGCTAAAAATTACAAGAATGATTAATTCTTGTAATTACAAGAATGAATCATTCTTGTAATTTTTAGCCAAGCACTGTACGAGGCTCCCTAATGATGGATCCTATGTGATCCGAAACATGTTGGAGCACTTTTAAATATTTTATATTACAATAATGAATCATTCTTGTAATTTTTAGCCAAACACTGTACAAGGCTCCCTGATGATGGATCCTCCGTGATCCGAAACATGTTGGGGCTCTTTTAAATATTTTATATTACAAGAATGAATCATTCTTGTAATTTTTAGCCAAGCACTGTACAAGGCTCCCTGATGATGGATCCCTGTGATCCGAAACATGTTGGAGCACTTTTAAATATTTTATAATTTTAACTGTATCTACATATTATATATTGTGCGTTAGTTGCATAATAAAGTGTTTAATTATCATTTATACACGGTGGAAACATGAAGATTATGCCTATTTTAGTTCCTTTTTCCTTCTTGCCCAAGTCGTGAGTGGCTAGTCCTACTTATCATGCTTACGATTTCTATTGGAATTACTTTCAGTCTTACTGAATAATAAAAATAATTGTAATTATCCTGTTTAAAATTTTTACATCACCCTGACTGATGATGGCTTAATACAGAAGTCGAACATAAAGGTGTCTTACGGACTACGTAGTGCTGTGCTTAAGTTCTTTGCTGTTTACCTTTTCGATATTTGCACGCCGGGATGAATCAGTTAAAAAACTACAAACTATAACCCCTGCGGTTTTGCCTAGCGTGGTTTTAAGCACATATGGTTGAAAAGATTAACCCTTATCCTACTAGCGTGAGCTCCTAATAATGCCAGCAGATGGCAGATGGGATTTAATTCGGCGTTTAAAGGGTTAAGAAGGAGTGAAAAAATGATAACTTCGGCGTTTGCTGGTTTACCTGTTGATGGCCAGTCCATGGGTGGCCGTGTCAGTGTGTGTATTACCCGGGTGCTTGTGTCTTGTAGCCTGTATATGGTGTTGCTCCGCTTTGTTCTGTGGGTTCTGCTCTATTGTGTTTCATGAATGCGCCGGCTATTTTTAGGCGCCTTCGGAAAATTGCGAATAGCGACTATTAGCTTCGTCATGTCTGTCCGTCTGTCTCTCCGAATGGAACAACTCGACTTCCCGTGAACGGATTTTCATGAAATACGATATTTCAGCATTTTTCGAACATCTGTCAAGAAAAATCCCAGTTTCATTAAAATCTGACAAGAATAACGGGTACTTTACGTGGAGACCAATACACATTTTCGATCATATCTCTTTCAGTTCTTCTTAGAAAGAGAAAATTTCAGAAGAAAGTTGTAGAGAAAATCACAACATACATTTTATGGGCTACTTCCCCCCCCCCCCCCCCCCCCCCCCCCAACTCCTGTTTTTCCTAAATATAAAAAAAAAAAATACAAAGAAGGGGCAGCAGAACATCAAAAACAAACAGCAGCGAAGCTAACGGGCCGACACTCAC
>Ga0123355_10020812_pt1 | contig 10486 bp, 4 predicted proteins | sample TergutEmb28metaG_3_FD_89872 | JGI IMG/M metagenome (GOLD analysis project Ga0123355, IMG submission 89872) | Embiratermes neotenicus P1 segment gut microbial communities from Petit-Saut dam, French Guiana - Emb289 P1 | ecosystem: Host-associated > Arthropoda: Insects > Digestive system > Gut ... | reverse complement strand
GGTGTTAGTGGAACCGACATTTACAGTCGAATGAAGAATGTGTATGGGACTGAGTGTATGTCACGTACTGCAGTTTTCCGATGGTGTAGTGATTTTCGTCATGGACGTGTGAGTACAGCGGACGTGCCACGACCAGGTCAAGCACATGTGGTCATCACTCAATTGCTGCAGTGAACTCCCTTGTGAGGGAGAATCGTCGAATAAACACCCGGGAGATTGCAGACAGCCTGTCTGTGAGCAAGGGAACTGTTGACACTATTCTTCGTGAACATTTAAACTAAATAAACCTTTGCATAAATTTAGCAGTCCCACTTTCACTTGGGCACGCCATATAGTTACATTGAACAAATCGACGAAGTAATTCAAAGGCTGGAATTTTTCTTTCTTGTTATCAAAACAATAAGCATGTAAGCTTTTTGTTTTACTGATGTTTAAAAATTGTGTAATTTGATAAGAACATATAGTATGATAAACAGCTATGCATATTTGAAGTTTGTTCTGTACTAACTAATAAACTAATTCTTTGGTAACAGAACCTAAAGGTTAATTAATACTGTACACACTTTTAAAGCATTTCCATCCATATACGGTTTTCACATCATACTGCCCCTAGGTTCATAGTTATGTCATCCTCTCTTCCACTTGTTAAGTCTTCCATGTGACCATTTTTCAAGAGGTTTAGCCACCAAAGTTTTGTGTGCATTCCATGTCTCTATATGAATGACTTATCAAAGGTTTGTAGATTCTGTTGTGCAAACAATGCTTAGTGACATGCATAAGTAAAGAAGTTCCTTATATGTAATATCATAAGTACAGTTGCTTCAGGGTTCCTAGGTTAAAATATTTCCCTTCAAACTATTTTTTAATGTTTTTTTTTTTCATTGAAGGTAAGAAGCCACATTTCACATATATACAAAACAAGTAATAGCACAATAGCACACCACCACCCTTGAATGGTTAAGTGTAATATTCCAGCATTAACAGACTATAATTGCTGCAGTATTTTGAGATGGTTGTGAATTTGTCGTGTGCTTTAAAAGTTAATCCGATTTTTGCGAAGAATATGGTCAATTCTGATGTCTTTGTTAACATTTCAGAACATGGAACATATTGAGTTGGCCGGCTGTTAATCCTATACACAGTCCATGAGCTGAAGAACTGGCCCTTGCTATGGAGGCCATTTCTTCTGTCCACAACTTTAGCTTGACATTTACAACTTTTAACATTTTAATTCATGAGTTCAGTGTTTATGTAATGTAACTGTGTTTATATAAATACAAAGTGCATTCATATATGCCAGAAAAGAGTGTATCCACGTGCATGTCGGGTTATGTGTGCACAAAGTTGATTGGTACCAGGGAATTATATTTTTTCTTCTTCTTGCAGAATTATACCGTAGAGGTGTTGTATTCACCACTGTTTATAGTACCTCTGGCTGAGACATTATTCCTCACCCCAGCATTTAGAAATATGTTCCCATTCACTGAAGCACATATCCCACAGATCAGGGAACTACAGCTTTCTCGACACAAGGTATGTGGATAGGATTCACAGGGTATGGATATTTCTGTTATCATAAGAATAATGTACAGTGGTTCATGTTATTTGGACAACAGGATGACAAAAATAATGGTGAAATATAGACCAAATGGGTGCACACAGCTTGGAAGACCTTTGGAGAGAATATTAGACAGGGCTGAAACAAGTCTATTGAGTTCTGTCTTGTTACGGATGATTATGATAATGATATCTATTTGAGGGCCGGGATGATGTAGTCATTATAGCAACTTGCTATGGTCTGGGTGGTCTGGGGATTGAAGCCCGGTGGGGGCGAGATTTTTCACACTGATTCAGGCTGGCCCCAGGGCACACCCAAACTTCTGTGCAATGGGTACTTGTTCTCTTTCGCAGCGGTAAAGCAGCCAGGGTGTGACATTAACCTCCCACCCCTATCTAGCACCAAGGTTAAAGAAAGACTAGAGCTATACTTTCGCTCCCTCTGTGGGCCTTCATGGCCTGTTCTAAGGTGACCTTTAGTTTTATGTACTATTTATTGAGTTGTGTAGTAATTTTGAATGGTAAATGAGAATTCTTAATTAGTGAAAATAAAAAAAGAGTGTGAAGTACAGTACGGTCTCGTTTTACAACAGGGTTACATTCTCGAATATTTGGTTGTAAATTGAATCGTCATAAAATAAGTACTATTTAAATGGTTTAAATTGGGATAGGTTCATGGACCAAACAAATTAGTCAAATAATTTTATAATTTACAATATTTCTTTACATTATGCCATACAATTTTAATTTAATGAATTAGGTATATAGAAAATTACACAGATAATTAAAAAAAAATCAATCAAATCACATTTCATTTTGTTGAAGAAGGCCCAGGCCATGGTTCAGAAGACATCAAGAAAGAATGTAACATCAACTATTTTGATTTTTTGTTCTTTTCTGTCTTTTTGATGGAAGTCACGGGTAGAAAAATCATAATCAACTCAAAAGAACTGCACTAAAATAGAAAAAGAAGAAAAACATGCACACCGGAAAAGAGCTAGAAGCGCACTGAATAGAGAAAAGATGCTTCAGTTGTGACAGTGATGCACCACAAGTTGGGAGTATTCGGTCTGACTTGACAAGGTTGTAAAAGTGAATTGTCTTAAAATGAACTGTCGGAAAACGAGACCCTACTGTAATTTATTTTTCCACATGTGTGAAAAATCCATCCCCATGCACATAATACCAGCTGGTGTGCTGGTGGCTGTAAAAGTGTAATGTTTATTCTGCAAATATTGTCTAACTTTCCTGTAATTCTCTGTCAAATTCTGTAAAATGCTATATTGGGCAATAATACATCTAGTATTCTTTTTTGTATATGGGAAAGAAGAGGGTGAGGGGAATTACAGCAACACAGCTAATGATATTCCATTCTTTGTTAACTGAATGTGTTGTGCACTGTTGTACATACATTTGCATTAGGCAAGGATTGGCAATATGTAGTGAACTAACTAATGCACAATATGTACAATGTGATATTCTGCAGTTCTGTCCCATTTCTTAGGCGGCAAAAGTGATGTGTGGTTACCAGTCATTAGCAGCACTGTGCCGGAATGTAGGATAGGAAGGGAGGGTGTGAGTGGTGTATTTTGTATTCTTCCATATTTTGTAACATTCTGTTTATATTTACAGGTTGCTGATAGCCAGTCATTGGATTCTTTGTCATCTGTTGAGCTGACACATCTTCCATTGAAGGTGCAGGTATCTGTTCAGCACCTTGTGAGTAGCCTGCACAGCTTGTTTGTGCAACTTGAGATTCGTGAGGACATATATAGCCTGGGACATCTTAGTGGGCTTGTAGCAAACCAATTGGAAATCCTCCCTGATGCAAATAACAGACGGAAAGTAAGTGCTTTAGTCTCAGCTTATGCAATTAATGTTGATGTACCTTTAATTGAAAATGCAGAATTGCAGAGTATTGGAATCTAATTAAATACTTTCCTTATTCAGACAGCTGCTAATCGTTGTTCACTAATTCTGATTGACCGCACATTGGATCTGGCAAGTGTAACAAGTCACAATACAGACTCACTGTTAGATAGGATTCTAGCAGTGTTGCCACGGTTACCTGGACATACCAATGATGTTGCAGTCAATATGTCACCCATTTGTGATACCAAAGTGTAGGTACGATTGATGAATGTTTCCTATTAGAAGTAAGTAGGTCAGACTGTTGAAGTTTTTAAACATTTTAGTAAAATAAAGAAGACAATTAGTGATATTGGTGCTGAATTTTTTTTTTTAAGAGAGCTAACAAGGTTAGTGGTAATGACGGACATTTTATGAAGAAGTGGAAAACAGTATCTTAGATTGATGGGATGGTATGGGTTATATTGTCTAAAAAGAAAGTTTTTCCCCCTGCTTTCCCTTTATTTGCTGATATCTGCATATATTCCCCTCCATAGTATCAAACTGTCTTCCTTTTCGTCTGGTATTTGTGGCCTCTGCATGATTTACTCGTACAGCTATTGGTGTGCAGTAGTAAAAATAACATGCATACTAACTGCATGGTTCACATTCTTAATAAGAAATTTGTAATTATTCAAATAGTGCAGAAATCCCCTGTATTTTATGGGACCTGAAGGGTTTTCTTTGACCATGTTCACCAGATTCAAATACTGGGTCATGTGTTAATCCAAATGAGTCCAGTCTGTAATGTCACAGTCTTTAAGTTTTATTTTAATGCTATCTTGACATCTGAGCCTTGGTTTCCAAAGATATACCTCAGCAGGTTTCTTGACTGATATGTTATATAAATTTTTCATTACTCCTATACATGTTCCATGTCCTATCCATCTATTCGTCCTCTCAGTGATCTGCCTTGTAATTTGGTGAAATGTACAAATTATGAAACTCTTCATTCTACATTGTCCTCCATCCTCATGGTACTTTTTCTGTCTTTGTCCAAAGTAGTTGAAAGTCTGCTCTTAGAATCCCCTGAATTGGAAATTATAGGATCCTGTCTTTGTCTATAGTTACTTATTTTTTCCCCTGTTTTGATCATTTATCAAGTAAATTTGTGTGAAAATTCAAAATGCTTTCAACCCCATCTTAGTCATCACTACACGCACGCAGACACACGCACACACCAGCAAATAAGTACCAAGTAAATCAGACATGAGGCAGAGTAGGACAAATACATGCAACAACAGTGTATACAGTGCCACTGACACAAAGCAGAAAATTTTATATCAGGTACTGTGCAACTGAAAAATGCTGATCAGAATGTGTCATTTTTCTTACCTTTCTAATGTAAGAGAAGTGTGATTTTTTAAGTTGCAGCTGGATCTAGGGGTTTGCGTTTCTCATGTTCGTTTAGAGTATGGGTTCAAAATATTTGTCTGTGTACATAAAATATTAGCATCCACAGTTTTCAGTCATTGTAAGTTATTTTGCTCTCTTTCAGACCTTCTCCTCTGGGAAACATTGTTTTGGCACCTGGATGTCTTGCACAACCAAGTTTTGATCTCTGTCCACAGGTGAGTTGTGTGGTTGTGTTACAGAGAGAAGTGTGTCAGCAGGTGTTTACATCTGATGTGTCTGTGGAGGAGGATGGGGGTTGGGGGTGGGGGGTGCACGACAGAGGTGATAGCATATAAAGTGAACTTCCAGCAGTGTTTTTGTCACCACTGGAGGGAATCAACACCGTAAGAAATTACCTTATGAAGTTTGATGTTTATGAAAACATTGGCTGCCCTCAGTAGTACTGAGAAAAAGGTTAACAGGGTCCAGCAGAAGCAAAGAAGCAGCAATGTACTTTAGTGGACAAGTGGAAGATGTGAACTGTATTACATTTTTAATGCAATATGTTGAACTAGGTGACATTTTAAATGTAGTACAGTATGTAAAAAGGTAAAGCAAACCCTGTACAGTCCCTGAAGGTTCAAGGAGTTTGAGGCTCCCAGATTTAAGGATGCAGGAAGGTGGTAAGGTTGTCAGCCCTATGAACCAGCCACCTTTACCCCCAGGGAATATTCCTGGTACTCATTTCTGTTAGAGGCTGAGTTGACCCAAGATTATGGTGTGGCCCAAAGGATTATATTAAATTCCAGTGACACCACTGAGAATCAAACCCATGACCTTCCAGCTTGTAATGCATTGCCTCAAACAACTGCACCACTGTGCCCCCAATACAGTATGTATTAAGTGTATTTAATTTCACTGGCTACATGAATTTTCATTTTCTTAATTTTATATTGATTTTAATGGTCCCTTTGGGTATGTAAAATCCAAGTTTCCCCACATGTATTTTTCTTTTTATATATCTATAAATTCCTTTTGTGGGCCGGGTAGCTCAGTCAGTATAGCGACTGACTATGGGCTGGACGGTCCTGGATCAAATCCCGGTGGGGACGATATTTTCCGCCCGTCCAGACCGGCCCTGGGGCCCACCCAGCCTCCTGTAAAATGGATACCGGGTCTTTCCCGGGGGTAAAGTGTGGCCTGGGCATGCTGCTGACCACTCACCCCCTTCTAGTGCTGCAGTCATAGAAGAGTAGAGCTATACCTCTACCCACCCTCTGGGCCACACCGGGCCTGTAATGGGAACACTTTACCTTTTAACCTTTATAAATTCCTTTTAATTTTACTGTGTTAAGATGGGCATAGGATTAAAATAGACCACAGCAACCTTCTTCCAAGTCCTTTTACATGTTCATGATTGATCATTTTCAAATCTCTTTTTAAGTGTTATATGACATTTGCAATTGAAATGTTAGTTAAATACCTGAACTGAATAAACTGTAGTGTACACATGGAGGTCCTTTGGTGATGTAGGTGCTGGAGTGGCTTGTGAGCAAGAAGCAGAAAGATGTTCTGATGAGTCTTCATCATCATTTAACAGCACTAGCACCAAGCGGAGGGAGTAATCAGGTTGGAAAATTGTTGCGTGTCACACCGCATTCAATTGATAAGTTAATTGACCTATTCAAGGGACACACAGAACTGATCTACCAGTGCAGTGGTCTCCTACAGGTAAGTGTGATTAAGGTTTCTTAATTAAATGATATAGAATTGTAGATTGTATTATGTTATTTTTGATGTATGATATTCACAATTGAATATTTGAGCAGTGTTTTGATTCTCCACAAAATGTAGAATTTGTGTCATATTTATAAGATTGTTTACAATTGCAGTATTGTACCAGTAACAGTTTCTTCTGCTCGACATAGCAGAAGCTTCACAGTCAGTATTCATTTAGTAACAGAACTGTCAATCACTACTTCTATGTAATGAATGCAGTTTATCATAAGTATGATGGGTAAATTTTGAATTTCTTTAAATTATGCTAATGTGAAATACAAGGCCTGACTTACAGTTAACAGGACTTAAATTTTTGACATCTGACAGTGCTAGTGGGTTGGAATATGTGTACATGATTCAGTTACTTTTGTGTCAGACAGCTGTTTGTTGTGTTTCTGTTGCACTGATTTTGCCCCCCAAAAAAGTGGAAGAGATAAGCATGTTTCCTGGACCTTCTAACAAGATGTTTGGAAGAACTTAACCTTTTGGAAAAGAAACAGTGGCAGGAATGAGACTTTAAGCTTTCAGTAAAACCAAGAAACAAAACATAATAGTCTTCAGTGAATACTCCAGAGTTTGTGAGACCAAAAATGTGCATTGTGAAGATCAGAGTTAATACCTTGCTCATTTAATTTTTTTATATACAGGAATTATCAATTTTGAACTTGTTCTTGCAAAATAAGTACTCAAGTTTTGGAATGTTGATGGCTGTGAATTAATACAGATTTCAGCCAGACATGTGGATTGTGTGTTGTTGCAGTGCACCTTGTTATACAGCACTTTTCTGGCCCATTATCAAATACACAAAGATTGTGTTTTATGCCCAGCTTTGTTCAGGGAAAAGTGGGCATAAATCCAAAATGGTATTTACAGAAGGAAAAAAAGATTTAAATAAATGGAAATAAACCAGCCAGAAAACATTAAAATGAAAACGAGAGGGTATAGAGTAAGGTGGTGTAAATAGGTAAGGGGCATTAAAGCAAAAAGGTGTAAAACAAGGTCTTTGTGTACTAATTTAGAATTATTGATCATATTTACTTGATATGGCACCAAGTTACATTATAATTTTAAGAAATCTAAAAACCTCCTTGAAAGGGCCTCATTCTAGATCACATGAATACAGTAAGAGGCACTGACAGCACTTTCAAAAAATAATTTCCAAGCATTACAGAGGCAAAATGTATGCAAAGTCATAAGATGTGCTCTGAATATGTGCCCACACTCCCTGAAGGTTAATTATAGTGAATTTGTATTCTTATTAGAGAAGCTGCATAATATTTAATTGTTAGAGCTCATAATATTAACAGTTTTCTGTGTCTGTTGGCACGGGACTTACATGTAGGAGTTCCTAATGTGTATAATGGTAGCTTGGTTTTTTACTGAAACTTAATTTGTGTTAATGAAATACTTCCTACTTATAAGGAATGTCTTTTTTTTAGCAAGCTTTGGCTGTAACGCAAACGCTCCGATCTCCCCGTTCCTCTCAATTGGATACCATAGTCAGCATTGAGAAGCTGCTGTTACAGAATTTGGGTTCCACTAAGGATGGAGCTGGAATATTGGCTCAAGTAAATAGCACCATATTAATAATTAAAATATTCCAAATGCCTGATTAACTGGAGTACTCATAAAATATATGTCCTTTTTAACACCTGTTTTAGGAGTCCTCACAACAGGACTAACTGCATAGTGCTTATTTGTTTTGGTGATAGTTTACACAGCTAGTACTGTGATATATGCACAGTCCTTTGGCATCTACTGATCACAAGTGTAATGCTGGTAATGCTGTTTCATTCAGGTGACGCAACTTGTGAAGACTCGTCATGAACGAGGGCTATTGCTGTCAGACATCCTTGGCCTTTTGATTCATCTATATTCCTTGGTAGGTACTGATATCCTGTTCCCAGCAGTAGAACAGAGTCACCTGTTAAGTGCGCTGACACAGGCTTTACATGAAGACCGAGAGCAACTACAAGGAAGTCTTCCTAAACTGGGTAAGTCATAGCAGGAAGACAGGGCATTCATATAATCATTTTAGGGTAGACATTCAGATACTTGAAATGGAAATAAATGTTCAGTGAAAATATTCATTTGAAACCATATTATGTTGAAAGTTTTAGATTTATTTTAATTTTTTGTGTTCTTTATTTTGTTTCTTTTAAAATACTGTTATGTTTTTTGTGTAACACTGATCCATAACTTCTTGCTTTTGCAGCTGATTTGAAATCAGAGAATGACTTTGCAGACATAGCACATGACATTATCAACAAACTTCAACACATAGCTTCAGCAAGAAAGAATCTGGTGCGATACAGGTATACATTCATGTAATTATGGAATTAATGAATTGTTGTGTGTTATGTTTTATCAGGCTGTGATGATAATTTGTTGGGGGAGAAAATGAATATCATAAACAACAATGGAGGTACTCAACTACAGATCAAAAACATATCTGTGTAGAAGTAAGCACACATAAAACAAAGCATATGAACATGAAGGTGAGTCTGAATGTTTCTGTTGATGGTTTGTTACAATAAACTTCATTATTATTTTCTGCACTGTCAATCATATTCAGTTGTTCCAAACACAGTCAATCAGAAAGTGGATCTGTGACAGTGAACAGGCATAAAGTTTCATTGTCAGTTGGGCCCTTTGATTACAAAAATAATCTCTTATAAACAAATGAATCATGTCAGAGTTATGACAATTGTGCGTACAAAATATATAATTATAACATTAGTGCATTTGATGATTTTATTCTATGAGTTGTTCATTAATGCATGAACATGAATAACTTTAACATTATTCATAGCTTGTTTAATATGGCAAATACTAATTTCCAAGAATTATTTGACTCCTTCAAGGAGGTTGGGAACATTAGACATGATTTGGCACTTAATTGTTATAGTCAGTTTTAGCCAATAGTATGTTACTTATAGGAATAACCTTAGCTGCTGTTAGGAGTTTAGTATGTTGCAATGTAACTATCCATATGCCCTCTTAGATTTTTCTGCACACCTGTGTTTCTCTTCATTGCTCTTCTTAGAACTCTTCTGTCTCACCACAAACCATCACAGCCGCCTGCCTTTCATAGTTTGCTTCACCAGCTCATGGCCGATGTTTTGGATCCTGCTTGCCCAGATCTACGTGACTTAACATATAAATCTGCAGGATTGAAAGACCTTCTGAAAAGTGGATTCAGGTATTACTATGGAGAAATGTTGTATAAAACTTTAAATTATTAACTCTGCTCTGACATGGGATTATGTTTTATAAAACTGTACCTTTTTTAATTAAAGAACTTATTTACATTGTTATTATGATTACAGTTTGTTACTCAACAGACAGCGGCAGCAGCATCCACTGGATAATCCACAGTTGATTGTGTTTGTACTGGGTGGCATCACTGCACAAGAAGTTAAGTTAATTCAGGAAATGGTGATTAGCTCTGGACAAAAAACACAAGTTCTAGTTGGAAGCACACGTGTTCTTTCACCAAGTGATACTGTGGAAGCCATCTTTGGTAAAGACCATCTTACATAACAAGTTTAATGAAAATGGTGGCAAGTTAATTCCATAAGTTATATTGTTACTCTTAAAGGGAAAGTATGAATAAACTGTATTTCAAAATGTGGTGAAATTGCAGTTCTCTTAATATGCAAATTTGAGGTGCACATTCATGAGGTTTGAAAGTGAAGCAAGGACAGGATAGTTTTGTCTCCTTCAGGCAGCACTTCTTTACCCGTGCCATCATAAATAGGGCTTATCTTTTCTCACTTTCCACTCTTAACCCTTTCCCCGTTCCATTCAAATCGCTAGTGCCTGGGCAGAAGAGCCGAGTTTTTTCACGGGACATTTAAATTTACGTACTAAACCAGAAACGCTTTAGAGCGTTTAGAGGGGGAGG
>Ga0123355_10020810_pt1 | contig 10487 bp, 4 predicted proteins | sample TergutEmb28metaG_3_FD_89872 | JGI IMG/M metagenome (GOLD analysis project Ga0123355, IMG submission 89872) | Embiratermes neotenicus P1 segment gut microbial communities from Petit-Saut dam, French Guiana - Emb289 P1 | ecosystem: Host-associated > Arthropoda: Insects > Digestive system > Gut ... | reverse complement strand
TTATATTTATTTCTCCTTTATAAGTTGCTCAACATGTTTCGGGCTACCTTGTGCCCATCTTCAGGAGCTGACGACTTAGTGGTATTTTTGCCGCGTGTGGTGTAGTGCCGTGGCTGTGTAGGCAGTCAGATCCGGTTGGCTGGTTGTGTGTCCATTGGGGAGTACGTAGCACGTACGTTCTACGTACTCCCCACTCACCACACGCGGCAAAATACCACTAAGTCGTCAGCTCCTGAAGATGGGCACAAGGTAGCCCGGAACATGTTGAGCAACTTATAAAGGAGAAATAAATATAATACTAAGTGACATCTAGTTGGTTTCTTATTCCACATGGAGAATAATTATCTTATGTCCAATCATCAAAGACAGTGGGAAATGAAGCCACAGTGGGCAAAGAGAGAGGTGCGCTGTGAAGAGTCGTAACTTGAAAGTACTTGCTTTATGTCCCCAAATTTGTGCGCCCACCCACAGACTCTTCGCTATAGGGCGTGCAGTGACTCAGAGAGTTATAAAGTTTGCAACCCTGAATAAACCGAGGCATGTATATATGGCAAAGTGCGCTACTGGGAGACGTGGTTTGGAGATAAAGGCAAGACAATCTTCAAGCTGTACGTCCGAGAGATACTAAACGGAATGACCCATGTTCCAGGATGACTTAACCAAAGAAAGTCAGCGCTTAAGACTCTCTGTGAACATGGAAAGAAAACGTTTTTGTTGGCTGCGTTACATTATTTGTTCTACCGCAACAGGTATGGTGTTATTTACTTAACGTGAGGGGTAACTGACCTCCATCCCCTCTGTAGAATCCGGGTTTTATTTCCACTGTAAAGGCTACAAAAAGCATAACGTAAAACTTAAGCTAAAGCGAGTTATTTCGTTTATACTCTTGTTGCCCCCAAGCATTTAATTATCGAATCTCGTCTCTTTCTCTGCCTTTCCTTTCAAAACGAGACTACTTCTTTTTGTCATATTTCGATGGTAGCTACCATTTTTATCTATAAATAACCACAATTATTGAGTATGAAACTGCGAACTTTGGCAGGAGATTTGACGTTTCCCTGACACCGATACGTAAAAAACTTAAACTTTTCGAAGATGCAAACAGCGCAGGTCTACGTTGTACCGGAATGTTGCGCGGGTGTGGTTGGTAGTAAGTCGTGGTTGGTAGTAAGTCGTCTGTGTTTCATGTCGATGCCTTCTGCAAAATTAAAGCAGTCTAAACGAATGGATTGCTTGGTCCTTGAATAAGGAACCGATTTGTTGTCCCGAAACGTCGATAACGAACCTCCAATCAGCGCCACGCAAAATCCAAGCGGAACAAAGACCTCAACCACGCCGCTTCGGAAGGTCGAAATCTCCCACAAACTGGAAGTGATTTTACACGATATATTTAAATTTTTTAGCGTTTAGAAGGTTAAAAAGCTCCATGTCACTGTTTGTCTAGCATGGTACTGACTGTCAGTATCTCTTTCTCGCTGAGTCAGTTGTTCTAAGTCTTGGTGTGAACCTAATCGAACAAGAATCATCAGGGCTTCGCGTTTCCTGTATACTCACTCAAAGCGTGAAGGGGGCTGTAGGCTTGTGAGGGGGAGGGAGGGGTGCGGCTTTTATTGTAATCCAGAAGCAGTTACAGAGGGCTATTATACGTCCTTCCGCTTCCTTCGTGATGTAATTTCCGGAGATCTGACAACAGAGCGAGCGCACAGCACTGAATCCGGAGAGGATAGCTTTTCTGCTTCAGAAAGGGTGGTGTTAGCCATGGTGAGTGTGGGGGATGGAGTAAGATAAGGAGCAAACACTGGCTCCAATTATTGCCCGTCACCCCCACACCTCCTACCACCTCATTTTGATACTTATCTCTAAAGGCAAAAGGTGGCTATAGACGTGTTTGTGTTATAGACATGTAGCGGTCCATAGCGTGCGTTAATTGAGAGCTCGCAACGTGACTTTTACACCTCTTGTTCTCTATGCACGAGAAATGTGTACTTAATACTATAAAGGTGGCCTGTGTTGTATTCAGTCCGTGTTGTTCAGGTTGTGTGCAAACTCCCTTCCCTGGGTGTTAATTTATAAATTATTAGAAAGTCCATTCAAAACTCGACAAGTGTTGCACATGTTGTTTTGCACATCTGTGATAATGACCTTCCAGTCCATTGCAAGGATTCAGATTTCATCTTGCAGGAAGTGATACAGTGAGGCCAGGAATGTTTTGGTCTAACAGCAAAGCTGTGGTCTGGTATTGTGTGCAGAGGGTACTGGTTCGAATTTCGGCCGAGTCGTGAGCTATTCTCGCTCACATTTGTTGAGGTTTCTTTCAGTCACTTCAGGAAAATGCCTGCTAATACTTCAATTAGGTCACGCTGTTTTTTTTTTTAAATCTTTCTACTTCGCCAATCACGACAGTATGCGACACTGTAGTGTCAGTTACTAACGACGAGGTACATTAAGCCACAAAAATTAATGTATACTAATAACTGAAAAGTGATTACTTACATTTTGTGGAATATGCCCTGGGAAACACTTTTTTGTAGGAACACACAGTAGATACCTATATGTTGTAAGAATATATTTTGGGTATCCACATTTTGTGGGGACATAATGTAGGTAGCTGTTTGTAGGAACGTATTCTGCATGCACGTATTTTGCAAGAATACTTCTGAGGTGTGTCATCCCCTTTATGTGTTTTAACTATATGGTGAGGTAAGTTCAGTCAAAAACACAACTGTACATATATAGCTAAACGATGGTGTTTATTAGCAATGAACAAACTACATGTTTCGGCCTATAGAGGCCATCTTCAGGTTTGACAACTTTCTTGCTAAAAGAGTTTTATATAATATCGTTTAGCCATATATGTATAGTTGTGTTTTTGACTGAACTTACCTCACCATATAGTTTAAGAATATATTTTGGCAACCTTATTTTGTGGGAATATACTATGGGAATGTAAATTTATCGGAACGAAGTGTTGGTGCTAATATTTTAGAGAAGCGTGCTGAGGATACCCACATTTTGTAGGAAAACACTGTGAGTAGGCGTGCTTTGTAGGAACAGTCCGACACTCTTAACCTTGAAATCATACAGCACGTTCTTTAGAAACCTTCTGGTATCCATCTACTACACTACCCTCAAGATCCCTCAGGATGTAGGCAATACGTCCTTCAGAGACGTTACATTGCAGTACTGGACTATACTGAGTTATAATTCAGAACATAGTATGGCTCTTCAAATTCATATGACTCCCAACCATTATGATGTTAGAGTGTTCCCTGGACATACTGGTTTGAGTCACAACCCTTATGATGTAAGGGTGTTTCCTGGATTTACTAGTTTGAGTCACAACCCTTATGATGTTAGGGTGTTCTCTGGACGTACCGGTTTGAGTCACAACCCTTATGATGTAAGAGTGTTTCCTGGATTTAATAGTTTGAGCCACAACACTTATGATGTTAGGGTGTTCTCTGGACGTACCGGTTTGAGTCACAACCCTTATGATGTAAGGGTGTTTCCTGGATTTACTAGTTTGAGGCACAACCCTTATGATGTTAGGGTGTTCTCTGGACGTACCGGTTTGAGTCACAACCTTTATTATGACATATATTATTTAACTAAAACGACATGCTGTTTACCGTATCTCCTTCTTTCTTACAAGGAATCGGTTACAGGGTCGATCTCCTAAACTTGGTAGAAGTTATACTGTCGAGTAGCGGACGATGGATAATGACGGTGGAACCTATGAATTTTGAATCGTATTTTAGCGACGCGCCGTCTTTTGGATCCAAGTTAGAACTGTTAATAAATTTCTTGTTCTGGGCAACATTCTGATAGGTTCAGGTGTTACTCAACCGGTAGGAAAATTGAGGCATTATAATCCCAATGAGTTTATCAAATTGGTATCGATTATATGGCCCGAATATCACAGCGGTATGAATAGGCTATTATGTAATCACTGTACTTAGTTGCAACATGTTTCGGCCGCCTTGTACGGCCATGATCAGGTAGCCTTACAAAAGCACTTAGTTGTAATCTTCATTTACAGTTATTATTACTTCACTATTGTGGACCGCGGTAGCAAAGTGGTTAAGGCGCTGTGCTACAAATCGGAAGGTCACTGGTTCGATCCCAGCTGGTGTCATTGAAATTTTTCATTGACATAAAATCCTTCCGATCGCATTATGGTCCTGGGGTCGACTCAGCCTCTAACAGAAATAAGTACCAGGAGTATTTCCTGGGGGTAAAGGGTGTTGGTGCGTAAGGCTGACAACCTTACCACTATCCTGTGCCGTTGTCATGACATCTCGGAGCCATAACTTCTTGGAACCCTCTGGGCCACTCCAGGCCTTTTTATTTCTCCATTATATTGAGTAATATCCAGGTTACTAACATACTGCGTCGGTTGTTTATAAAGGGCAGACCTGTTCCTAGCAACGTCCTTCCTTTGTATGCATTTGTAAGATTACCTGTTGATGACCAATAAGGCGGTCGAAACATTTTTTATCAAAATATAATGAATAGATAACATTCATAATGTGTGTTATTCGTGTCATATAATCGGCTTTGGTCAAGATAAACTTCGTCCGTGGAGTTTACCAGTGGTTTTAGGGTAGGAAGAAACCTCAGAAGTGAAATATGAGGTAGACAAATTTTAAAACTTTGAGAAGGAAGTTCTTATAGAAAAATGCCATCCACAGGAAACTTCAGGGTAGCGTGACCAAAGCAAGAGGGCGAAGCTGACGTTTGTAATAGTGTGTTTAATAATTCGGTTCCTGAAGTTCACATGACAGACTGCAGGCTGTCTCAGTTGCACCGTTCAGTCGGGGCTGAAAATTGTCTACGCCCGAATTTGAGGTTATTGTGGTTCGTGGTAAATGTAATCAGCCGTGTTCTTGTAATTGACAGGGTACTTCACATACATTAAGTACCCAAATGGAGCATTACTTCTTCGTTAAACTGCCACCTTTTTTTGCAAGAATAAAATTCGTAGTTTTTACTTCCTTGTTTTTTTGAAAGCCACATTAGATTAAAACAAAAGTAAGGAGTTTCCGGCCTTCACGCCAACAGTTAATCAGATGATCTTGACACCGAGGAAGATTTTGGGTTATCACCCAGTTTTCGGAATAACGTCAACCTGATAAGGAAGGCAACATTTTTCCCCCGAAATTTCGTTGCCTACGTGAAGCCATACACAGTACAAAAAGCATGAAGACGGTGGCATCCAGAGTAGCGTCAAAGTCACAAGGTGAAGAAATCTTGTGCACGTGAATTTTTACTGAATATCTTCTCATAAACATGGTTTATGTTAAAAGATACCGAATATTCACTTATTATTATTATTATTATTATTATTACTATTATTATCATTATCATCATCATCATCATCGAATTTTTCATTTCTCAGCTTTGGCTGGGAAATATTCACTTATCCTGGGATGTAGTAATCAACAGAATTAGGCTCGGTGGTCTTATTTGTAGTTTAAAAAGTTTCTTACAATTGAACATGTGCCAAGAATTACAGATTTTTGCAGTTGTATATATTCGGGTGCAAGTTAAGTCTTGCTAGACTTTGTGATAGTGACTTTGGAATTACTCCCGTAGATGATATTACTATCGGGATCACTTGTGCTGCCTTTTGCTTCCACATAGTTATTATTATTATTATTATTATTATTATCACTATTGTAATCTTGACAGAAGCCGATCCCAGCGGCCGTGCGGTCTAAGGCATAGGTCTGTGGCGGCTGGCTTGCTGGGATTGCGGGTTCGAATCCCGCCGGGGCATTTATGTTTGTGTGTTGTGAGTGTTGTGTGTTGTCAGATAGATCACTCGTCCGGAGGAGACCTACCGAGTGTGGTGTGCCTGAGTGTGATCGTGAAGCCTCGATACTGAGGAGGCCCTTGTCCACTTGGGGCTGTTGTCTCACGGGACGAATCTTGATACAAGACTTCGTTGTTTTTACCTAATTATTATCTTATTATTAATTAACGATTGTGTCTCTGCACTTAAGTGCATATTACATGACCTTCTTAAGCACTGATGCTTGCACATCTGGCCAAATTATTTTGTGCTTTTTTGCACCATGTGGTTCACTAGTGTTCAAAATGTCCTTATCTGGAGCCAGTTTATCTGAGCTAACGTTTCTAGGACTACAGGTATGCGCCGCATAACGACGTTCCGGTCAACGACGGAACACATATACGACGGTAGTCCCATAATGTTATATTTTAATACCATTGTGTTACTATTACCTACAGTATTCAGTACAGTAACATGCTGTACAGGTTTGTAGCCTAGGAGCAATAAACTAGATGTGTAGTAGGCTGTACTGTACTATGAAGGTTTGTGTAAGTACACTCTGTGACGTTCGCACAACGACGAAAACGCCTAATGACGCATTTCTCAGAAAGTATCCCCGTCGTTAAGCGACGCATGAATTGTATTTATATAAGATTAATTCCAGCACAATCCAGCCATACGCAGCTTAGTATCCCACTTATTCTCTTCTCTTGATGTATTCGGACTAGACTTACAGGCCGGTAGGTGCTTCTCATTTCTCCCATTCAGTCGTCAAGTTTAGATTAGCGTAGACAGCATGTCACATGTACATTTGAAGTTATTGTAGAGGAACCAACTATCGCAGATTTATATTTACGCTATTCTCCTCAGTCCTTCGGGGCAAAGAAACGGCTTATAAAAAAATGAACCACACTTTTCCCCACCTATTGCATTACAGTTTCCTCCCCCTAAGTTTTCGGTTATATTTCGACTTTAAATACCATTTGGAATTGATGCAGTTCTGTTAAATAATCATCTTCGGGCATTTTTTTATGTTTTGCTGACCGTGCATCTCAGTATAATCTTAGTAATTAACCAACTTAAGGCATAAAACCTTGCTTTATAATAAGTTTATTAATATGCTCCTACATGTTTCGAGCAATATGTGCTCATCATCAGGAGGTCAAAATTGCATTATACAGCATCTGGTATCATCACAGTCTGTAGGTGGCCGTCCCGTGCACAGGTTGTCCTCTCTCAACCTGTGCACGGGACGGCCACCTACAGAGTGCGATGATACCAGATGCTGTATAATACAATTTTAACCTCCTGATGATGAGCACATAGTGCTCGAAACATGTAGGGGTATATAATAAACTTATTATAAAACAAGAATTTGTGCATTAAGTTGGTTAATTACTAAGATCATATTCAGGCAATTACGAATTGGAGAGTATATTTGAAGACGTGTTAATTTCATAAACAATAACTTCGTTTCCCTTCTTTGTTTTTTACATTATACAGTGTGCAACCAACAGATTATGTGCTTCCTGAAAACACGTGCCTGTTGACAGGACCATGAATCTGTGAAAGTTCAAACTCAAGCACAAGGTTCGTTCTGTTATGCAATAATGATATCCGCAGAGGAGCTAAGCGTTGCAGGTAAAACACATGACGTTCCTTTTTTAGAATTGTTCCTTGTATCACAGTGCTGTTATTCTTGCGAGAAATGGAAAATATGGCAGCAAATTTAAAAGTGTTTGAAGTCGGTTATATGTTGGAGTGGGTCGAAGAGCGTATTGAGCGACCAGCCTGAAGAGCACGATGTAAGAGAAGAATATAAGTTTTCTTTCAAACTAGAAGTCCCTTACTCAAGTGCACTTCGAGTCGTTTCAGCAAAGGAAGTCGTTCGTGCTGTGATATTTCTTTCTTTTACCTTTGTTGGTTCTTTATGAAAGAACTTCGTGCGAACACTAATACAAAAAGAAATGAGTATCGAAATACAAACTCGGAATTAAACAGACGATTTATTTTTAGCATTCAGAAAAGAAACTGTCTTTCACTACTTATTTTCTGTGCCAGTAAACTGACTGAAGGTAATATCAGCCATTAATAACCACTGTACTCTGTATATAATAGCGTGTGATTTAGTTAAGAAGAGCAGAAAGAAGGGAACGTGCACCACGAATGTGTGAGAAGGGTACGCGCGTAAAAATGTTGCCCTTGAAACATAAATTGGAGAGATATTGTAATGGAGACACAACGGGTTTTGGAGGGGTCCGGTACTAATGGTTGTTTGCATGAACTGAACGAATTGTTTTTTTTTATCTTACATATCGATTTGTGTTTGTGCGTATCCTGATATAGCTATTTATGTCTTATACGCAACAATTTAATTTTATTACATTGTATCATTAAACGTGGCTACGTTTCGATCAATTACTTGGTCATCATCAGGAAAGTCGTACAATTTTATTTTTTTTTGTATGTGCACAGGTGGCCTGAGGAAAACCAATTAATTGGTCAAAATATGTAGCTACGTTTTGTGATATAATATAATTTCTTTTGTCGATGGCATAAATAGCTATTTTATGAACATGCTCGTTCCATTGGGAGGCCCTATCGAGCACGGTACTGAATTTTCGGGTCGCTAAAGGTATGGAATTTGTAGTCAGCTGAATGAATATTACGACTTAAAAAGGATCCCACATTTTCGAGTAAGTTAATAACTTATTTATCTGCTTGGATACACAACTTTGCCCTTGGATTATTTTCTTTTCCACAAAAGGTTAAGCCTGTGTTGTCAGACTTAAGTAAATGATGTAAAGCATCAAGAGTGGGACTTGATGTTTTCATGACAGTGACTGCGACGTATTCTGTATTGTAGATCGTAACGTCATGCAGGCTGGTAGACGTTTAGTGGCATTTCGGAGGACATTCTCTAGACTTCATCAGACTTCACTGTGTCCCGACCTAAGACACAGTATCCTTAGGGCATCGTAAATGCAATTTCAGGGTCTTATTGTTCCCGACTGCTTTATAACGTCGAAGTATTACATTTTTTTAATCATCCATCTTTTATTGTGATTTTGTTTTGGGTGTTCTCTTCTCTCTGCCCAGTGTCTGTTAAAATGATTCCGTCCGTCCGTACGCACATCAGACTTGCGTGCCACTGACTATTTTCACGAAACTTTGTATTGGAAAGTTCTGTGGAAGAGCGTTTAACCAATTACATTGTACGTCTGACAGTTTTAGCCATCATTTTTCTTTGCTAGGTGCATATCGCATGACACTCACTGCGAAAAAAAAATTTTTTTGAGCAATAGCTGCATATGAGAATGGAACACAAGAGTACGTGCGGCATTTCCTTACATAAGTGTCAGTGCTGTCGAGTAGTTTATACAAAAGGGATGCTGCGTGTTCTCGTACATATCGTGACTCGTTTACTGAACACCGGGAATTTATCTTAAAATTCTCATCCTTACACTTGAAAAACCAAAAATAAATATTTATTGCATTTTGGACTGGCGTCGATATCCGATTGCTTCAGTTCATATTATGTAACGCTTTATTACAGCAGGACATTGAAGGGTGTTATAGAAATCAATATTCTATTTAGAAAGCTTGGCCCTTGAAAAAGAAATTAGTACGTTCATTCGAAGCGCTGGGGACAGCACACCCAACGACACACCGTCTTATATTAAAAGACATGAACCCTGAAGTAATATAAATGTAGCTTTCTTTTTAATGTGCTTAAAGACAGTGGGCACGGAGTCCTATTGCTGGTTTTCAGTCTAAACGTCTGGGCTGCCACCCGTCTGAATAAGCATTATCTAACAATGAAGACTTCTGTGTGAATTTCGAACTATTTATTGTCAAAGAACATTCCGTGATGGTGTCAGTTATTTAGCCTGCTCAAGTCTGGAAGCTTTACTTCGACTGTCTTCGTACAGTAAGTGCAAATGTAGTGTCTGCCTATATATTTTTAAAGTTTTGCTTCTTCTGTTTACAAGAGAAAACCATTTTATTTAATATTCTCAGAATACAAACAACAAGATGCAACGTTTCTCAAATTTATTTATTTCTTCTGTAAGACGCTGTACATGTTTCGGACGGATTTTCCGTCCATCTTCAGGAGCACAAAGACTGCACATACAGTGTCAGGTATTTGTCAGACCTTTACTGCTTACTGCTGCTAGCCTGGATGGGATGGAACAGGCCAACCGCAGGTAGCAACAACGGGTTGACAAAGGTCTGAAGCTGTATGTGCAGTTTTGTCGTCTTGATGATGGACGGAAAAACCGTCTGAAACATGTAGAGCGTCTTATAGAAATAAATAAATTTGAGAAACGATGCATCTTGTTGGTTGTACTTTGTGAATGTGTTAGCGATATACGGAACTATGAATGTTAAATTTTACTTAACTTTCCTGCCCTCATTTCTTAGCTTGCAGTTTGTTCCTTACCGTACTTACTAACTTACTCCGTGGTGCAGAGTCCTTCTTGAGAAGCTAACTGATTTGCAGCTAGTCAAGAAATTCCCCGCATTTCACGGAACCCGAAGGTCCATTACCACACTCACAAGCGTCCGTCACCTGTCTCTATCCTGGGCTAGCCCAATCCAGTCCATATACCCACATCCCACCTCCTGGAGATCCATCCTAATATTATCCACCCATCTACGCCTAGGTCTCCCCAGTGGTCTCCTTCCCTCC
>Ga0123355_10020809_pt1 | contig 10487 bp, 9 predicted proteins | sample TergutEmb28metaG_3_FD_89872 | JGI IMG/M metagenome (GOLD analysis project Ga0123355, IMG submission 89872) | Embiratermes neotenicus P1 segment gut microbial communities from Petit-Saut dam, French Guiana - Emb289 P1 | ecosystem: Host-associated > Arthropoda: Insects > Digestive system > Gut ... | reverse complement strand
GCCGGAGGCATGGCCGGATTCGTCGACGCCGAACACGCGCTCGATCCCGGCTACGCCAAGAAATTGGGCGTGGATGTCGACAATCTGCTGGTCTCGCAGCCGGACTACGGCGAACAAGCGCTCGAAATCACCGAAGCGCTCGTGCGCTCCAACGCCATGGACGTGCTGGTGGTCGACTCCGTCGCCGCCCTGGTGCCCAAGGCCGAACTCGACGGCGAAATGGGCGACAGCCACATGGGCCTGCAAGCCCGCCTGATGTCCCAAGCCCTGCGCAAGCTAACCGGAACCGTCGCAAAATCCCGCACCTGCCTCATCTTCATCAACCAGATCCGCGAAAAGATCGGTGTGATGTTCGGAAATCCCGAGACCACTACCGGTGGCAAGGCGCTGAAGTTTTATTCCTCGGTCCGCATCGATATCCGCCGCATTGCGGCCGTGAAGGAAGGCGATGTCGTCATCGGATCACGCACCAAGGTGAAGGTGGTCAAGAACAAAGTCGCGCCTCCTTTCCGCGAGGCTGAGTTCGACATCCTCTACGGCGAGGGCATCTCGCGCGAAGGCGATCTGCTCGATTTGGCAGTGAACCATAACATTGTCGAGAAGTCCGGATCGTGGTTCAGCTACAAGGCCGAACGCATCGGCCAGGGACGCGAAAATGCCCGCCAGTTCCTGAAAGACAACCCAGACGTCATGGCGAAGCTGGATAGTGAAGTACGCAAGGCGCTGGGATTGATTGCAGCTCCCATGAAACCTGGTGACGCTCAGCCAACGCCCGGGGCAAAGGTCGCAACGATGCCCACGGGCACCGACACTCCCAAGGCCACGGTCGCAGCCGCGCGGCGGTAGTTCGTTCCTCCCGGGCGCGGTCACCCTCACCCGGCCGCGCCCGGCCTCCCGCAGGAACGGCTCTCTGCGGTGATCGCCCACGACTAGCTCTTCCCTCCGTCGACGGATGACCGAGCCTAGCCTGCCCGGCAATTGCCATCCCCACGGCCGCCCGCATAAAATCAACTATTACCGTTGTACCGCACCGTAGTGCCCGCGTTGCCAGCTCGTCGGGCGCCAAAACGAGGACGATTGAACAACAAGGGCACGGCTCTCTATCCGGGATCGTTTGATCCCCCGACCAACGGCCACCTCGACCTGATTCAGCGAGGCAGCAAGATATTCGAAGAACTGGTCGTCGCGATCCTGCGGAATTCGGAAAAGAGTCCCATGTTCAGCGTGGCCGAGCGCTCGGAGATGTTGCGCGTCTTGACCGCCGATCTGCCGAACGTGCGCATCGACACCTTTGACGGGCTCATGGTCGAGCACGCGAAATCGATCGAGGCGACGTGCGTATTGCGCGGGATTCGCGCCATCAGCGATTACGAGTACGAGCTGCAGATGGCGCTGATGAACCGCAAGCTCGAGCCCACGCTCGAAACCGTTTTTATGATGCCGGCCGACAAATACTCCTACGTGAGCTCGCGGCTGGTGCGGGAAGTGGCGCAAGCGGGCGGCCCGGTCAAAGGGCTCGTCCCGGAATTTGTTGAACGGAAGCTGCGCGAAAAGCTTGACCCGGCATATAAGCTGGGCGAGGCGCGGATCCTTGAAGAGCCCAGGAGAAGGACCAGGAGAAGGAAGAAGAAGGCATGACCACGGCAATCATGGAAGCAGCCAAACTTACGGAAAGAATTAATCGCATTGAGCCCTCGGCCACGATGGCGGTCGTCGCCGAGGCCGACAAACTGCGCTCGCAGGGAATTGACGTCGTCGATTTCGGCGCGGGCGAGCCGCATTTCTCCACGCCCCAGCATATTAAAGACGCCGCCATCGCGGCCATCGAGCGCAACTTTACCAAGTACACCGCCGTAGCCGGCACGACGGAACTGCGCGATGCCATCGCGCACCGCCACAAAGTCGACTTCGATTCCGATTATCGCCGTGAAGAAGTCATCGCGTCGGTCGGCGGCAAGCATGCGCTGTTCAACGCTATTCAAGTCCTTGTCGATCACGGAGACGAAGTCATCCTCCCGGTTCCCTACTGGGTGTCGTTCAAAGACATCGTGCGTTACGCGGGCGGCAATTGCGCGATGCTCGAGGCCGACGAGGCTCAAGGATTCCGTGTGACGGCAGAAATGGTCGCGCGCCTGATCACACCACGCACGAAAGTCATCATCCTGAATTCACCCTCCAATCCGTCGGGCGCAGTCATGAGTCCCGAAGACATGACGGAAGTGATTCGCCTGGCGCATCAGCGCGGCATCTGGGTGCTGTCGGACGAGTGCTACGTCTATCTCAATTACACCGGGAAAAACTTCTCGGTTGGTTGTTTGCGGGAATACAAGGACCGTTTCGTCGTCCTGGGTTCGCTGTCGAAAACCTACGCCATGACCGGCTGGCGCCTGGGATACGCCATGGCTCCGGCTGCCGTTACGAGCGCGATGGCCAAGCTGCAAAGCCAGTCAACGTCGAATCCGACATCGATCGTGCAGAAGGCCGCCGTCGCAGCCTTGCAGGGACCGCAAGAGTGCGTCGCCGAGATGCGCCGCGAGTACATCGAGCTGCGCGATTACGTCGTAAAAGGCTTGCGCTCGATTCCGGGCGTAACCTGCACGCTGCCGGAAGGCGCCTTCTATGCCTATCCGAATGTTTCGTCTTTTTTTGGGCGCGGAGGCCTGAACTCTGCAGCGGACGTAGCCGGCAGGCTGCTGCGCGAAGCGCATGTGGCAACGGTCCCAGGAGAAGGCTTCGGCACGAACCAGCACATTCGTGTATCCTATGCGACCTCGAAAGCGGAACTTGATCGCGGCCTCGAGCGCCTGCGAAAGTTCTTCGCGGCGCTGTAATTTGTGTCCTCTGTGCTAAATGCTTTCCGCCTCAGAGGAGGTCAGAATCCTTAGAATCGGGTTCGGCAAGGGCCGTTCCGCGAGCGAGCGGCCTTTTTTGTGGGCGCAACTTCGCGATGGAAAATCTTGAACCACTTTTGATGCTTCCGGGATTCGATCCGCGGCCATGGGGCACCGAGGATCTCTCCCCGATTTATCCAAATCACAAGTTCCGCGAGAAGATCGGCGAGGCGTGGCTGAGCGGGGACGACTGCAAAGTCGCCAGCGGCCCGCTCACCGGAAGAACGCTCGCCCAGCTCAGCGAGCAGTATCAGCGCGAACTGGTCGGCGAGGCGGCAAGGGATCCCAAGCGGTTCCCGCTGCTCCTGAAATTTCTTTTCCCGCACGAGAAGCTCTCGGTGCAAGTTCATCCCGATGACAGGCAAGCCCTGCGGGTTGGCCAGCCGTGGGGCAAGACCGAGTGCTGGTACTTCGCGCATGCCAAGCCAGGGTCGCAAATTGCATTGGGCCTTAAGCCGGGCTTTACCGTCGCCCAACTGGAAGAGGCGATCCATCAGAATCGGGCCGAAGAAGTTCTCAACTGGATCAACGTCTATTCGGGCGACATGATTTATGTCGCCGGCGGCACCGTGCACACCCTTGGTCCCGGCGCGGTGATCGTTGAAACGCAGCAGCAGTCCGACATAACCTATCGACTCTATGACTATGGCCGTGCGCGTGAGTTGCACTTGAAAGACGGCATGGCCGCCGTGAAGGAGAGCACAAAGTCCGGGAAGGTTCTACGCCCCGCGCCTGAGGAAATAGGCGGCAACAATCGCCGGGCAGCTCTGGTCGCAGCTCCTTATTTCGTCGTCGACATGTTTGAAGTAAAGGATCCGCTGGAACTGGATACACGGGACGATTCCGGCAAGCGTTCGGTGCAGATCCTGGTCGCGGTGGAAGGCTGCGGAGTGATCGAAGCACATGGCGCTCGCGCCCTGACGCTGACAAAAGGCGATGCCGTGGTTGTGCCGGCGAGCGTCGGCACTTTCGGTGTCCGTCCGCAGTGGACGCTCGAATTCCTCCGCGCGTATGTGCCCGGGAAGGCACTGCCGGAGCCCGAGACGAGGATGTAGCTGCTTGGCGCTCAGTTGACAATGCTGGTGAGAATCCGTGGCTAAGAACAACAACTTTTATGCCGTGATCCTGGCCGGTGGCCGGGGCACCCGCTTTTGGCCGCTGAGCCGGAAAAAGCGCGCCAAACAGTTGCTGGCCCTCGACGGCAAGCAGACGATGATCCAGCAAACTGTCGCCCGCTTGCGACCGCTGGTTCCGGGCAAGAGGTTCTGGATCCTCACCAATGAAAACCTGCGGCCGGCGATTGCAAAGCAATTTCCAAGACTGCCGAAGATGCAGATTCTTGCCGAGCCCGTTGGCCGGAACACGGCACCGGCGATCGGTCTAGCTGCGTTCCTTCTGTCGCGAGAGAATCCCGAAGCTGTAATTGGGATGTTCCCCTCCGACCATGTGATCGCCGACGAAAGGCGTTATCGCGAGACCCTCGAACGCGGCACCGAAATCGCGGCGGCGGGCCCGAACATTGTTGTCCTCGGTATCCCTCCGAACCGCCCCGAGACCGGATATGGCTACATCGAAGCAGGCGGGGTGTTTCGGAGTGACGCGCTCCGGGTACGCCGCTTCACCGAAAAGCCCAACGCCGAAAGTGCAGCTGCGTTCGTTGCTGCCGGAAATTATTTCTGGAACAGTGGAATGTTCCTGTGGAGCGCCCGCACGCTCGCCGATGCAGTGCGGGAACATTTACCCAAGACCGCACCCCTGTTGGAGAAGATCGCGGCTGCGTTCGGCACCTTGAAGTTCGCCGCAACATTTCGAAAGCTCTATCCGAAATGTGAGAATATCAGCGTGGACTATGCCGTTCTCGAGCCGCGCTCGGCCAAGGGCGAGCAGGGTAGCAACATTTTCTGCCTGCCAGCGGATTTCGGCTGGAACGATCTGGGATCGTGGACAGCTCTCTACGAGCATCACAACGCCAAAAGCACTCCGCCCGAAGGAAACTTGATCGCGAGTTCTGGCGTCTTCGCGTTGAACGCGCGCGGTAACTATGTGCATGCGCCCGGAAAATTTGTAGCCGCCGTCGGGGTGAGCGATCTGGTGGTGGTGGAAACACCGGATGCTTTGTTGATCACCACGCGTCAGCATGCCCAGGACGTGGGCAAGGTTGTGAAGTATCTCGACCAACGGAAGCTGAGCAAGCTGACCTGACTTCGCGTTCGAAGTTTCATGTTTTCAGTTTTCAGGTCAAGGCGGGGTGCCGTGCCCAGCGGAGTGGTATGAACTGGAAGCTCGAAACCTGAACCTGCATTCGTGATGGCGAAAGAAATCAAATTCGGAACCGACGGCTGGCGCGGCATCATTGCCGACGACTTCACCTTCGACAACGTGCGCCGCGTCGCCGGAGCCATCGCCGGTTATGTTTTGAAGAACGAGGACGCGAGCCGCGGGGTCATCGTGGGATATGACGCGCGTTTTGCCTCGCCGCGCGCAGCGCAAATTGTGGCCGAGGTGATGGCTGCTGCCGGAATCCCCGCAAAGCTGGCCAACGATTACACCCCGACTCCCGCCGTGTCCTATGCCGTCAAGCACCAGGGCGCGGCTGGCGGAGTGGTGGTCACTTCCAGCCACAACCCGTGGAACTGGAACGGCGTGAAGTTCAAAGGCAGCTTTGGCGGTTCGGCGACCCCGGCGATCATGAAGAAGATCGAAATGGAACTCGCCGCCGGTGCCGCGCCCAACGGCAATAAAGCCGCGATCGAGGAAGTCGATCTGAAGCAGGCCTACGTCCAGGCCGTGTGCGCCTTCGCCGACATGAATCTGATCGCGAAAACGAAATTCAAATTCGCGGTGGATGCGATGTACGGCTCCGGGCGTGGCGTGCTGAGTGGCATCTTCGCCGACCGCGGCGTGCCCTGCGTCGCCATCCGGCAAGAACTCAATCCGCTCTTTCCCGGAATCAATCCCGAACCCATCCCGCCGCATACTGCCCTGCTCGAGGAAACCGTCGTCCGCGAAAAATGCGATGCCGGGCTAGCCACCGACGGTGACGCCGACCGCATCGGCGCGGTCGCCGAAGACGGCAGCTTCGTCGATTCTCACAAGATTTTCTGCGTGCTGCTGCGCTGGCTGCTCGAGCGCAAGAAGTGGCCCGGCGACGTGGTCCGCGCTTTCAACACCACCCGCATGCTCGATCGCATTGCCTCCAAGTACGGCCGCAAGCTGCACGAAACCTCCATCGGATTTAAATATGTCGCCGACTTGATGATGGAACGCGAGATCCTGATGGGGGGCGAGGAATCTGGCGGCATTGGCTATTCTCGTTTTCTTCCCGAGCGCGACGGCGTGCTGAACAGTCTGCTGCTGGCCAATGCCATGGCAGAGGAAGGCAAGCCGCTCGGCCAGCTCGTAGCCGATTTGCAACACGAGTTTGGTCCTCATTATTACGGCCGGCGCGACCTCCACATCCCGGAAGAAATGAAAGAGAACGCCATCGAGCGCGCCCGTTCGGACAGCACCCAAACTCTCGGTCGCTTCCAGGTGCTTAAGAAAGAGCACATGGATGGAGTGAAGTTTTTCCTGGACGCTCCGACCAATGGAAATGGGGCCGAGGCCTGGGTTTTATTCCGCGCATCCGGCACCGAACCGTTGCTGCGCCTTTACACTGAGGCTTCGTCGCCCGACCTGGTGAACGAGCTGCTCACCACGGGCGACAATTTTGTGCGCAACCGCGGTTAATATTAGTTAGCGATGGCAGAGGATCCAATTTCGCCGCAGGCCGATTCGCCGGAAGCGCGCCGGTATAACCGCATCCGGCGCTGGCTTGGCGTCGCCGACTTTGTGGTCGGCCTGGCGTTTCTCGTGGTCCTTCTCGTGACCCGGTGGTCGGACTGGCTGCGTGATCTGGCCTACCGGATCGGACTTCAGAATTATTCGTTTTCGCTCTTCATATATCTGCTGCTCCTGCTCGGAATCAGCAAGTTGCTGACCATGGGTCTGGACTACTATGGCTTCCGCCTGGAGCGTCGCTTCAAACTCTCCAATCAGAGCTTCGGTGCCTGGGCGGGGGACGAGATCAAAGGATTCCTCGTCAGTCTGGTGATGGGGACCCTGGTGGTCGAGTTGCTCTATTTCACCATCCGGCAATGGCCGCAGCACTGGTGGATGCTGGCGTGGGCGCTGTTCATGGGACTGTTTGTCCTCCTCGCCCAGTTGGCACCAGTGGTGCTGTTCCCGATCTTCTACAAGTTCGAGCCGCTCGAAGACGAGGACCTGCGGCGGCGCTTGGTCATCCTGAGCGAACGCGCGGGAACACGGGTGCGCGGAGTCTACCGCTGGAAACTTTCGGAAAAGAGCAAGAAGGCAAATGCCGCGCTGACCGGCCTCGGCAGGACGCGGCGCATCATTCTTGCCGACACCTTGCTCGACAACTACTCTCCCGACGAAATCGAAGCAGTTCTGGCTCACGAACTTGGCCACCACGTTCACAAGCACATCCTGAAGAGCATTCTTGTCCAGGCCGCGATCACGTTTGTGGGATTCTGGGCGGCCAATTTTGCGCTGCATTACGCCGTCGACCGCCACATCTTCGAAGAGTTGTCGGACTTCGCCAACCTCCCACTCCTGGCGCTGGTCTCGGTGGTTCTCTCCTTCCTGCTGATGCCCGCTCTCAACGCCTACTCCCGCTTCAATGAGCGCCAGGCCGACCGGTACGCGTTCGAATCCATCGCCAGCGTCGGGCCTTTCATTTCCTCCATGAACAAATTGGCCGAGCAAAACCTGGCAGAGCGCACGCCCTCGAAGTGGGTCGAGTGGTTCTTCCACTCGCATCCGGCGATCTCGCGGCGGCTGGCCGCGGCAGAATTGTGGAGCAAGACTCAACACCCGGCCCCGCAGCTATGAGCTCCCATCGCAGCCGACGCGCGGCCTGCCTCGGCCGCTTCCTCCTGATGTGCGCCAGTGTGCTGCTGGGGCAGCATCGAACCAGCTCCTGCTCGAACTGCGCAGAGTGGAATCAAGCGCAACCCCCGTTCCGCATCTTCGGGAACACGTACTACGTAGGCACACACGGCTTGAGTTCAGTCTTGATCGTGTCCCCGGCGGGAGATGTTCTGATCGATGGCGACCTGCCGGAATCGGCACCCGAAATCGCCGGCAACATCAAGTCGCTCGGCTTCCGCCTTCAGGACGTCAAACTCATCGTGAATTCGCACGTGCACTTCGATCATGCCGGGGGCATCGCGGAATTGCAGCGGCAAAGCGGAGCGCGCGTCGCAGCCAGTCCCTGGAGTGCGGAAGTGCTCAGAAACGGAGGAGTGGGTCGCGGCGATCCCCAAAGGGGAACGATCACCGGCATCGCCGCCGTGAAGAGGGTAAGGACTCTCCACGATGGCGAACGCTTCCAGGTTGGCGACACCACGATCACGGCGCATTTAACCGCTGGACACACTCCCGGCGGCACCAGCTGGACGTGGAAATCCTGCCAAGCCGACCTCTGTCGCGACATGGTCTATGCCGATAGCCTCAATCCCATCTCTGCGCCGGGTTTCAAATTCAGCGGCGACCGCGAGTATCCCCAGGCGCTCGCTGATTTCGAAAAGAGCTTCAAGTTTTTCGAGACGACTCCTTGCGACATTCTCATCACTGCGCACCCAGAATTCTCCCGGGTTTTGGATCGCCCGGCTGCCCGAGAGCGCGACGTGAAGTCCGATGCAATGGTCGATCCGGGGGCCTGCCAGCGGTATGCGGATAGCGGACGAGCCCAACTCCGCGAGCGCCTGGCTGTCGAAGCCAAAAAGTAAGGATCCCCTCAGTGCTTTTTCATGATTTCGATGACGCGCTCGAAGTCTTCCTCTGTGTCAACGCCGACGCTGTCGTATGGAGTTTCTCCGACGTAGATCGGAATTCCGTTCTCCAGAAACCGCAACTGTTCCAGACGCTCGCTGGTTTCGAGCGCTGACTCCGGCAGGGTCACGAACTTGTCAAGCGCCGCTTTGCGATAGGCATAGAGTCCAAGATGTTTGAAGTATCGCGGACCGGTCCCGTCGCGGTCGTACGGGATGGTGGCGCGCGAAAAATACAGCGCGCGTCCAGCGAGGTCAGCCACCACCTTGACCGCATTCGGATTCGGTATGTCCACCGACCCGCACGGCGTCATCACCGTCCCCACCTGCGCCGTAGGAGTCTCCATGACCTCGAGCAGTGTCGCCAGTTGTTCCGGGCGGACCAGTGGTTCGTCCCCTTGCACGTTGATGTACACATCGGCCGATTCGCGCCCAGACAGCTCATGCACGCGTTCGGTTCCGCTGCGGTGTTTAGAGGAAGTCATCTGCGCCTTCCAGCCATGCGCCCGGCAAGCGGACATAATCTCATCCGAATCTGTTGCAACAATCACGTCCGCCAGCAACGGCGAAGAGCGCACCGCTTCGTAGACAACTCCGATCAGGGGCTTACCCGCGATCTCACGGAGCATTTTTCGCGGAAGGCGGGTCGAATTCAGACGCGCAGGGATAACGGCGATCGCTTTCATAGATCTTCCGATTATCCCAGACCGTGATTATTTCGAAGCGGGATTGAACGCCGTTGGGTGTCGCGGCTGGTACATTCCGATCGAACCGCCGCCAGGCAGGGGAATCGTCGTGCTGGTTCCCCAGCTGGCTTCTTGGAATTCTGTGCACAGAACATTCTTCTTTCTGAGCGAAGCGGCAAGCCCCTCAAGATCGTCGCACATCAGGTAGACAACGGCGCCCAGCAGCGCCTGCCCTCCATGTTGTTGAACGAACGCCTGATCGGTCGGATGAAAGGCGGCTTCTGCCGGAGGCATGGCGAAGATCAGCCAGCCTTCTCCAACGTCGACCGAGCGAAATCCCAGAACATCGCGAAAGAACGCACGGTCTGCTTCCGGATCTGGGCTGTAAAACAGAATGTGCGATCCGATAATCATGGCGCAAGTATACCTTGCTATTCGTAGACGGGACCGCACGTACGTTTGACCATTCAAGCAACGCAACTTTCGTGGTTCGCCCACAAGCGCCAAACTATTTCGACCACGACTGCGATCACATAACATCGAGGCGAACATCGAGCACGCCGCGTGCTATCTAGACTCGGGGGTCGCAGGCCTCGATGCGCTGACGGAAAAATTGTCGTTCGGTCGCGTTTCGGCTGAGCGCGAGGGCCGCAGAAAAGCGTTTACGTGCGACCTGGGTCCGACCACCCCGTAGCTCAAATTCGCCAAAAGCCGCGTGATAGAACGGATATTTCGTAAGGCGCTCTGCGTCAGTAATCGCTCGCAGTTGCGTCAGACCGCTCTCCGCCCCGTCACGCTGTCCCACCGCGATTGCCCGGTTGAGCGCCACAATCGGATTGGGGCGAAGAGACATCAACGTGTCGTAGAGCGATACGATTTCCTTCCAGTCTGTCGCTTGTACGCTCGGAGCGGTCGCATGGACCGCGGCTATTGCAGCTTCCAAGTGATATTCGCTGGCCTGTGACCTCCTTCGGCCTGTGACCTCCTTCTTTAGGTGACTTAAGCGTTTACTGGAACCAATTGATAGCCGAGTTCTTTGGCCGTAGCTGTCAAGCGTCCGATGCGCCGCAAGCGAT